>ERZ1740058.303-NODE-303-length-40996-cov-12.917198_pt1 | contig 40996 bp, 34 predicted proteins | sample MGYA00581745_ERZ1740058 | MGnify/ENA primary metagenome ERZ1740058 (study PRJEB43018, sample SAMN04849742) | marine metagenome | isolation source: floating plastic debris | place: Pacific Ocean | collected 2008-08-30 | study: EMG produced TPA metagenomics... | reverse complement strand
GTTAATAGCTTTTAGAGATTTGGGAATTGTTGCGAAAGATCCAACTAAAGGATAGCCTTTTCATATCGCTTCCCCATCAACTCGTTATGAAATTCTGCAAATACTTATCAAGCGGTGCAGAAGGTCAAGCACTCAAAGCCCAAGCGCTCAAAGCTCAAACGGACTTGGGGCCAGCAAGAAGTGAACTCACTCCAAACTCGCAATCAGGCATGGCGATTCAGGAACTAGTGGACGGGGGCCACAGCTAACCGCACCCGCAAGCAGAATCAACACCAAAGCGGGCGCTGAATCAGACCAGAGACCTCCACTCAATCAGCAATTTTGCTCAGGTGGCAACCTACAAGGGGTGAAGGGGATAGGGACGTCAACATCAAGAACTTGCTGACTCAGGGTAATGCTAGGGGCAGCTCACAGGCCCAAATCCCATAGCCTTATAGTCAATCTCGTGCAGCAAGGAAAATTATTAAGTAACTGAAAGATTTTATGGCCAATGCAGTGCAAACCAAGCTAGCTTGTTGTATGTAAATTCACTGACAACTCTTAATCATGGAGTAAAAGTGTGACGTGCTATACAACTGACAGATTGAACTCATGCACTGAAGTCTTAAGACTTTTTTCCCTTCTTGAAAAGCTCGGTTGGACAACACAAGTAGGTTCGCATCAGCAGGTCAAAAGAATACACTTCTTTTACACAAGTGAATGTGGGTTTTCCACATTCAACCCTGCAAGGAACCACTCTAGCCTCTCACCATTGCACCGAAAAACTAGATTTGAAGATGGAGACTTGACACAGATACTGGAAACGATCAGAGATAAACTATTAAGGACCTTGTATCGATTCAATATTAAAACCATCGATTCATCCTTTAAGAGTTTCAATAAAGGCTGTCAAGAACTGTTAGTACTGAGGCAACTACTGTACAAGCTGAAAATAATCAGGCGGCACGCATCATCAGAAGAGGTTTCAAGCATCCCAATGGTCTTCTTCGGTTATCAATGTATTTATAAAGACAACACAAACAAATTAAGATAGCAAATGAGTAGCAAAGAAATTTTTGCAAGAATAGACTCTCGAGGATTACCCCAATTCACATTGCTCAGCCTCTTGAATACTAATGGACTCTCATGATAACTGGTACTTTATTCGTGAGAGAGCCCCCTAATTCTCCGTAAAGTTTATTATTGCTACCGATTTTGGATATTATTATTTTCATTTAAATTTCAGCTCTTCAATGAGCACACGATTTTGGAGACTGAGGAGTATCCAGACAAGCACATGTATTTCTTAAGCTAAGACCTATTCCTAAATGATAACTCTCAGCTCAAATCGGCCTCTCTGCACAAGCATTCATAATTTTTCCACCAAACTGTATTTTCTTGATTCTCGGAATATCTTTTCTTAGTGTAAGAAATGCTGAAAATCAACCCAGTTGGTAGAAGAACTAGTTGTCATCCAGTATTGAAGATGCTTGTCGAATATCACGAGAAACAAGAACAGAATTTATGTCGAGATATTACACACTAGAAAACTACACAAGCATAAACATACGCTTCCTGATAACGGATTAGAGAATAACAAGGAGATTGAGAATGTCCTCTCAAAGATTATCATCCATCTACAGTCGTCTAGACATTATTCGCGAAAAACTAGGACAACATGAGGATCTTCTACCGAGATCCTTGAATGATGATGAGACGGTAGATGAGAATTCTATTGCTATCTGTGGAATGCTAGGACGCGGGAAATCTTCCTTAATAAATGCGTTCTTTGGTAAACATGTAATAGTAGAAAACTTGCCGCCAGCTTTGGCCACATCAACTATCTACCATACGATTGTTAGAAATGCTCTGCCGACTTATTTTGAAGCCCACACGCTAGATGGCTCTGTAGTAGAATTCGACTCAATGAGCTTATCAAAGCTGAAAGAGTGGAATACAAGCTTAGACTTCATCAAGATTCAGGTTTCGTCCTCATCGCTTCCGGAAGATAGTCAACTTGTAGAAACACCCAGCTTTCCTAGTTTAGATTTTGATGCAAGAACGACTCTAATTATTGAAAAAGTAAATTTGGTCATTTTGGTTATTGACATAAATTTAGGGCTGATTCAAGAAGAGTCTAATTTTCTAAAGTCACTTCCAAAAACTATCGAGCAAGTAGTGATTGTCGCAAATAAATCTGACAAAATAACATCAGAGGAAGCTGACGTTCTTCTTTCCTCTATCTCTTCCACAGTTAAAGATCTCAACTTAGACACAAAAGTTGAAGTATTTGCCGTGAGTATCAAGAAACATCAAAATCCTCAATGTTCTTTTCAATGGACTAAGCTAGTACGAAAAATAACCGCGTGGATAGCTACTCCAACTGAGAAAAGAAAGTCTCCTAGTAGGGGCTACAAGGAAAAGATTGGTCAGCTATTGAGAGCTACTGAGGAGCTAAACGAATCTTTGAAATATATAAGTGCAAAAAATCAAGGGATAAATTTCAATGGGGGTAAATTGTCCGATTTGAAACAAACCGAGAGACTTATAGAAAGTGTTATTAATGATCAGGCACAAGATATTCTAAGGGTAGTCTCTGACAGTCTAAGAGTTTTCAGCTATAAACTTGAAAGCTCTGCAAGCTCGGGACGTGTTGATGAAAACAGCATAAAAATCAGTCTTAAAAGTTGGATAAGGAAAGAACAAAGTAGAGTGAGGGCGCGCTTAGAGAGGCACTTTAAAAGCGTTTTAGAAGATACAAGCTATGCCGTCGGTCGAACATACGAGTTGAGTGTTGAGTTAAGAGAGATTGATGTTAGAGATATTAGAGGTCTTAACAACTCAAACCCACTCATCTCATCGAAAATAATAGAACCTCTTAGGTTACTTGGAATAGGTGCAGGAGCAATAACAGTGCTGACATCGTTTCTTCTATCCGGCACAGGAGGCTTCATCATCTCATTAACTGTGGGCGGTGCGATCGCAACTGGTGGTTGGGTCTTTGCCGATACAATCTCTAGAGCGGGAATACGAGAAACAATCAGTAATCTTGACTTATCAAGCACCATTCTTCCTGAGTTCAGGAAAGATGTTGACGATAATTCAAGACGTTTGAGCGAGCTAGTTCACGATGCCTTCTCTACAGCGATAGAAGAAGCTAGAGGCTCTACAGCCAGGTCATCAAACATTGACATAAGTACTCTTGAAGATGAACTAAAATCCATCTTTGTGGAACTCGACAAGCTAAAAAGAGCATAGATAAAGAATCTGTAGTTGTTTAGGGGAAACAATAATTATGTCAGAACAGTATTCATCAATGGCAACTTTTCAAGATGCTAGAACCCGTTTAGGTGTTCTGCTTAAGCAGCTAGCCAATATAGCTGACGAGAGGGGTGATATGGTGATCGACAATCAAAACGTTCTGGTGAAGACAGCAGAGATAGGAAGGAACGTCAGTCGACCATTGAGTGAAATTCTGGCAGAGCGTGCTCAAAATGTCTTAGATAAAAATTCTTTTCGGGTAGCAGTTATCGGAGAATTCAATACCGGAAAAAGCACTCTTATTAATACTTTGCTTGGCCGCGATATTTTATCAACAAGCATAAAACCAAAAACCGCCACCAAGACGGTTCTTAGATATGGTAGTACAGATGCTTATCGAGTTACTTATAACAAGGAGTATGCGAGTCTTAACTCTGATGAAATTATAGTTAGTAACAACTTGAAGGAAGACATCGTTGAGGTTACTAGTGATAATGCTGATGCTCTTCTTCTAAAGAAAAAAAGTGAATCAGTGGCTTCTCGAATAAGTGAGGTCGAAATCTGGTGTGATTCAGACTTTCTAGACAGAGAAGAAACAGAAATAGTTGACACTCCTGGGTTAGGGTCAGTAATTGACGCTCATAAACTTGTAACATATCGTTTAATTCCAGAAATGGATGCTACGCTATACCTCTTCCCTAGCGATCCAGGACTAGCAGATACGGACAAAGATGTCCTTGGCTTTATCCGGCAGCACATTAGTCAAATACTATTTGTGATGACAAAGTCTGACCGCTTATTGCAATCTGAAATAGCTGACATGGTGGCATACTCACAGGATGTTCTCCAAAGTGTCGCAGAGATTCCTGTAAAACGTGTTTATGCTGTTTCAGCTCGATATGAAAAGGAAGGAAATTCAAACGAGAGTGGATTCAGTATATTCTTAGAGGATTTGGAGTCATTTCTTATTAGCTCGAAAGGAGTGGCGCGTCTTCAGGCCCCGCTTGAGTTAGCAAAGACAAAGCATGAATATCTTGTCAAAAACACTCGGGTTGATCAAAGGCGAATTAATGATGATGTCGAGACTCTTGAAAAAGAACTCTCACACCTGAGGGACACTCAAAGCATCATTGAGGAAGAGAAGAGAACACTCATTGAAAGTGTTGAAAAGAGAATTGACGAGTTCACAAGTAGTGCTCTTGATGGGATAGAGCAATTACCGCAGTTAATCGAAATATCGGTTTTCAAAGCACTAGATAGCTTCAATAAAGATTCTCTGAAGAGAGCTGATGCCAAGCTACAGCCTATTATAGGAAACACTGTAGACGAGTGGACAAAGATCAAAGAAAAAAGCTTTAGATTACAGGTCAAAAGCCTCCAGGAACGGATTGAATCAGAATTAAAAAGATATGTTGAGTTAGTAGACAACGCAACAAAATATCAGATGTCAAGAGAAAGCCTAGATTATGAGAGTGATTTAGACTTGTCTACAGTAGCAAGCGGGCGAGGAGGTCGCCTTGTATGGGACACCACAAAGAAAGCAGGTGGAGCATTAGTGACAGGAGTGGGAGCAGTAGGTATAGCCTCAGCTGTGGCAAGTATAGCTACTGGTGCTTTTGTTGTATTCCCTCCTTTTTTAATTCTCCTTCCACCACTATTACCTGTCCTAAAACATTTAGCACAAGGAGAAAATCGAATTCGGGAAGACATCAAGAGGCAGCTCAAAAAGAACATCCCTAACAATGATGTAACCATCTTTGAGGCAGTTGTAAAGGGCTATAAAAAGGACGGCGAAACACAGCCTGGAATAGAGGAAAAATTAAGGGGGCATTTTGACACCTGGGGAAGTACGATTATAGATGAGATAAACGAATTTGTTGCCAATTTGATTGATAATCAGTTGAGCCAGCTTACTAAGCAAATCAGCGAGAAAGAGAATAACACATTCAACCGTGAAGAACGTAGAAAAATGCATAGTACGCATATTGAAAACCTAGAAAAGGTACTCGCTCAGATACTTGAGCTAGAAGCACTTATTGAAAACATGAAAATCGGAAAGTAGAGTTTCCTATATAACAAGCTAAAAGTAGGGATATATGCGACCATCAACAGCAGCTCTCATAAGGTTTAATAGAACTCGTGACATCTTAGTTTCTGTGTTAGAAACTCTCGCTCAAATCTCAGCAGAAAGAGAAGAGTATGTTCAGCACTCAAATATAGCTGACATGCATAACGAGGGGATAGAAAAACTTCCCTTAGCAAAGATCTTGAGGGAGCGTGCTGATGGCGTTCGGAAAAAACAAGTTTTTAGATTAGCAGTAGTAGGTGAATTCAACGTAGGCAAAAGCACACTTATCAATGTACTACTAGGGCGGAATATTCTCGCAACGGCTCGTCAACCTACCACTGCTACGATTACCACGTTGCGCTATGGTGAAGTTGAAAAATTCCGCATTACAGCCTTCCCGAAGTTCAGGAACCAGTTTCCAACGATAACTCAAGAGTCGGATAATTTGTATGACGATATTCCAAAATATACTAGCGAGGTCGAACAAAATGATGAGAAGGGATTAGATGTTCTGAGGAGAGATGAAGTTTCTCTTGCAGAAAAAATACAAGAAGTAGAAGTTTGGTGCAATTCAGAATTCCTCAGAAACCAGGAAATTGAAATAATCGATACGCCCGGACTAGGCTCTGTGTTTGAAGCTCATCAAACACTTACATATGATCTAATTCCACAGGTTGATGCAACTTTATTCTTATCTTCTCCGGATGGCATCGACAATGTAGATATAGCCTTCTTAAATTTTCTAAAAGAATACGTCAATCAGGTACTTTTTGTAGTTACAAAAGCTGACTCCGCTCGGGACAAAACAGAGTTAGACGATATCATAAAGTTTAATAGAGAAGTAATAACCTCTGAATTAACAGATATCTCAGTAGGCAAGATTTATCCTCTCTCGTCTATTCAAGCTTTAGAAGGAAATTTTGAACAGAGTGGGTTTCCAGAATTCACACAGGACTTACTGAATTTCCTGATAAGATCAAGTGGAGTGGCACGGCTAAATGTGCCACTCCGGGTAGCTCGTTTCAATTGGTCATATCTTTTAGAGAACGTAGATCGTGACATTGATATTACCAATAAATCGCTTTCGGGCATACAAAGCGACTTAGAAAAACTAGAGATTCTTAGCAAACGTATACTTTCTCGAAAGAATGAGCTGCTCAGATATATAAATGACAGCCTGAAAGAAATAGCCTCAGATTCGATAGATGGAATCGAACTTCTAAGTAACCAGCTTCAGGAAGCTGTTGAAAGACGAATAGATTCCTACAGATGGAAAGATTTCACGAAGGTTGACAAGCTTATCCCTTCAGTTATTAGAAGTGAGATTGATGATTGGCTTTCCAAGAAGGATAAACGATTTAAAAGCAAAACGGAACTCATGTGGCGGCGCATCGACGGAGATTTAAGAAGTATTATAGAAGATATCCGTAATGTAAGTGAGCCTGTCAGTCAAAGGGCACAGGTAGATATTGCGACCCCTCAAATCAATGGCGTATTCGCACAGGGAGCCATGAGAGCCGCAGGAACCGTCGTTACCAAAACTGGTATCTCGCTCGCCACAGGTTTTACACTGAGTGGCCTTTTATGGGGACTAGCAACATCCAGCTTGATATCGACAGCTCCTGCTGCGGCTCTTATCGCCCCACCTATTGTTGTACTAATTCCGTTTCTTTTCTCTGCACGGAAATTTGTCGTTGAGACAATAGGATTCCGAGGGAAAATTCGCAACAATATCAAGAATTCCCTAAAAGATCCACTTCCTAATAATAGTCTCAATGCTTACCAAGCAGTCGTAGAAGGTTATATTGACAGCCAAGGCTTTAAACAGCCCGGAATGCGAAGAATCATTTCCGAGTCGTTTGACTCCTTAGCAAAAGATCTGAAAGCGAATGTAGAATTGCTTGTCTCAAATAATTTAGATAACTATAAGCATCAGCTTTTGAAGCGTATTGAACTGGAAAAGCATGGCCGATGGAGTAAAGAGACAGAATTAGACTCCCTTAATAAACAGCGAAACGCTTTGCTTTCTACAGAGAAAAGTTTAATAGAGATAGAAGCCATCGTTAAAAATCTAGCTGCTGATGATTTTCTACAGACAGAAAAATAGTTTAATTTGGTGGCGCTTAAGATGGCTTTAATCGTAACGTATTCTCTATGCAACTAATCAGTTCACTCATACTCTCTAGTTCAGCGAAGTTACATTTACGATTATAAGCACGACGACTTCAATAGATTTGATGTTGCAACTGCAGAGCTAGGTAGAAATATGGAGCTTCAAAAGTACGATCAATTAAAGGTCAAGATTCAAGCTCTCATGAAAGATCTTTCTCTCATAGCTGACGAGCGAGGTGAGTTAATTCGCACTGGCAAAATTTCTGATTATGACGACGACTCTCTGTCGAACGACTCTACAGAAAGTCTGTCAGACATCTTAAAGCAGAAAGCAGAAAGTTTAGATTCTTTATTTCGCCTAGCTGTAGTAGGCCACTTTTGTAGAGGAAAGAGCACACTTATCAACGCAATGCTTCGGCGTACCCTTCTTACCAATGATCTAAGACCTAACACTGCAACGAGTACAATAATACGATATGGAGAATCAGAGCGTATAAGAGTTACGTTTAGCCCAAAATCGCGTAAGCTTCCAATCGAGTATGTGGCAAAATCTTCTATTGATTTAACTAGCGCACTAGAAAAGTTCACAAGTGATGCTGCGGTTAAGCAAGAAGAACTAAATCACAATCTACAGTCATCTGAGATTATCGAGAGAGGTTACCTTGATTTAATGGAGGGAAACCGTGAATCATTAGCAACTGAGATTGAGGTAGTGGAGGTTTGGTGCAATAGTCAATTCCTCTTAGCTAACAGAATTGAGATCATTGATACACCTGGTCTCGGTTCAGTCTTTAAGCAGCATAAACTCGCTACTCTAAGTACCATACCGAAAGTAGATGCAACTCTGTTTGTTTTTCAGCTCGATCCAGGTATCAGCAATCGTGAGATTGCTTTCATAAAGCTGGTAAAGGAACAAGTTAAAAGTATATTTTTCGTCGCCAACAAAGCTGATCAAATTGATAGTTGTGAGGTTGCAGAGGTCGTTGATTTTAATCGTAGTGCCATTGAGAGTATTGTAGAAATACCTGTCAAGAACATTTATCCCATATCAGCCCTGAATGAAGTTCGTGAACTCAGTGGAATAAGCGGCTTTAGAGTGTTTTTACCAGCGCTTCAGAACTTTCTGGTAGAAAATAGCGGTGCCAACAGGCTTTCGAGCGCTCTCCTTTTTGCGCGTGGACATTGTGAGCAATTGATAGCATATGTTCAGAGCGACATCTCAGCTCAGGATCAGACCTTAGACGCTTTAAGAAGAGAACGCACGAAAATTCAAGCATCCTCTGAAGAAATAGCAAAGAAGAAGAGAGACCTATTAACGTTAATCCCTAAGAGAGTTGAAGAGATAACCTACCAAGCTCTGGACAACTTACAAGGACTTCCAGCCATACTCAAAGAGAAAGTTGAACGTAAGGCTCACAAGCTAAGTCTTCAACAACTAAAAGATGCAGATGACTATCTGCAACCTGAAATGAAAGAAGCGATCACAAGCTGGTTGAAAGTTAATCAGTCGGGTTTTGAGAATAAAATGTTGCTGTTGAACGACCGAATAAAGAGAGAAGTAAAGTCTATGCTGGGTGAGATTCAAAGTACCCAAGAGAGACAACTTTTGGATCGCGATTTTGAAATTGACCTAAGCTCTCCAGTGAGCACTAGTAATATCGTAAGTGTAAGTATAGGGGAAGATCTCGTCAGATTACTTTCATCTATAGGAATTACTGGAATAGTAGCTAATGTTGTAGGAGAGATAGTTGACGTAGGAGCACAAGTTGTCAAAAATGTACGCAGGTTTATAGGAGGGATATTCGGGAAACGAAACAACCAAAGACCCCAGCAGGACCGTCGCCTAGAAAATGCCAGACGAAGAGTATGTGAAGTAATGAATTCAGAAGTCCAGTCCTCCGGAAAAAATGCGTACGAAATAGTAGTTTTTGGGTATGTAAACTACGGAGGGCAGAAAGTAGAAGGGATACGCGATGTTGTCACAACAACTTTTGATGACTGGGGTAAACAGCTAGAAAAGCGAATAAACGTATTGGTAAATAGCAATGTTAATGCAAAACTCAGTCAGCTTGATCGTCAGATTCAAGATTTAGAAGAAGATGCTAATGAGACTGATCTTATTCGTCGCATAGAATTGTATCGTACTCAATCTACCAAACTGGAATACATAAGAATACAACTGTGTGAATTAACACGTCATATTGAGTCTTCTCACTGAACATAGAGAATAATACCCTTCAAGTTGACATCATCATGAATCTTCCAATAGAAGTGTCGCTAATAAGATATCACCAACTAAATGATAGCTTAATTGCTTTGCTACGCGAAATTGCCGAGCTGGCTAGGAAAAGAGAATTCACTTTAGTAAATGACAGATGGATTGAGGGTTTAACCCCGAAATACAACCTTCCAAAATCCTTTAGCGCATCTAACAAAGTTGAGCTGTATAGTCTTGTCGATGAGATAACATTTCAAGCAAAAAAACCGTTTCGAGTTGCTGTCGTAGGGGAATTTACCAGAGGCAAGACAACTCTTCTTAATGGGCTATTAGAGCGTCATGTACTCACCTCTGACCGGCGTCCAAATACAGCTACGCTAACAACATTAAGGCACGGGGAAAAAGAGCGTATAAGAATCAAGTATTTTGAAGAGGATAGCTCGACGCCTACAGATATTGAAACCCAAGATTTACGCTCTGACTTATCGAGGTATACGAGCGATGCCTCGATGGATGCTGAAGGATACGAAATGCTCTTGCATCAGGAAGAACAGTCCTTAGCAGAAAAAATAGAAGAGGTCGAGGTATGGTTACCCTCCCCATTCTTGAAAGAGCGGGGATATGAGATAGTCGATACTCCCGGAATAGGATCAATATTTGATACTCATCAGTCTGTAACATATAACGCCATACCTAAGATAGATGCAGTACTTTTTCTATCTCAATTCAATGCACTCCTCGGTGAAGAAGAGACGATGTTTCTAGGCTCATTTCGAGAGCATCTTCATCGCTTTCTATTCGTGCTAACTAAATCTGATTTAGCAGATACATCAGATAACCCAGATAAAGAAATCGAGAGAGCGCTCGACTTTACTAAGTCTGTACTATCCACCCATTTGCAACTTTCTGATGTCAAGGTGTATCCTACTTCAGCAGCTATGGCAGTGCAGCAAAACTTGTATAGCAAAAGCGGACTTGTTGACCTCGCTCAGGGACTTGATAGGTTTATTGCTTACTCCAAAGGGAAACCGCGTTTACTTCAATTATGCCGGAACGTGAGCACTCATTCTGCGTGGATCCAAAGAGATATTCAAAACGAATTACATGATTGCCAACAGAGGCGTAATGAGATAAATGTAGCGGTAACAAAATTGAATTCTGAGGTTCACGAAATTGAGTTATTTAACCAGAGTATCAATGTCTGGCTTAAAAGTCAGATCGACCAGATAGCAAGCAACCTGTCAAGCCGTATATCCCAGCTTCCACAGCAACTAAGAAGTGATATAGAAGTTTGTGTTAGACAGTTAAATTTTTCTGAGTTAAAGGAACTGGAGGTAATTCTCCAATCATCAATCCGCAAAACCTTTTTACGATGGATTGATGAGCAACATCTTCTATTTATTCAAGAAGCAGGAATACTTCAACGATCTTTTGACTTTTTCTTATCACAAGCATTCGAGCACAAAGTTAAAAGCAATTGGGTAAGCTCAAAAAATAACTTATCACCTATTCTTCCAGAAATTCCTTCCTTTGATGTACTAACGGAAGATAATAGAATTAAAATTACTGTTGCATCTATTACTGGATTCGCTCCCCTAGCTCAAGATAGTGTGATTGAAAAACTCTTAGCTACCCAAGAAGTGTCAGGCTTGACAGCATATAAAAAATTTGTGTTTAACACAGGCGACCATGATAACTTTGAAGCCCAATTCAATCGATGTTTAGAAAATTGGTCATGTGATTTTAATGGTTATTTGGGACATCAGGCTTCAAAGGCATCAGATTTGTATTGCAGTAAAGTAAAAAATAAGATTCCTGCTTTAAGGCAGGAACAGAAAATACTAGATAAAACTTTATTGAGTCTCCAGCAACAGGAGGGCAAATTAGAAGATTGCATGAAACGTTTTCACTCCATTCGAGAAGAAATTCTCAAAGATTGAAGTTTTGAAAGTAACATAATGGCAGATAGTCTATTTAATTACAGAATTGGAACACAAAAGCTATTAAATTTCCTCGGCAAGGATAATCCGTCTTACAGGGTAGTTGCGAGTTATGAAGTTCAGTTACTAGACAATATCAGGAGCGCTGAAAGCTTCGGTGACACCGAAACCTTACGACATGAGCGTCGTCGAATATTATCCAGCTTAAGCGATTTTTCTCTAAAGGAAACAAATAGGAAGTTTGTATCATTTTGCAAGCCGGATCCAATTCAAGTCAGCAGCATCAGCGAATCTTACATAGAGGAAACATCATTTAGGGAACCCGAAATGTGTTTCGTGCCTAAGTCTATATTTATTATGGGTAGCCCAAGTGACTTAGATGCTAACTCATTTGAAGATGAGTATCCCCTTCACGCCATCAGTTTGCCGTCATACTATATTGCTTCTACGGCTGTCACAAATCTTCAGTATGCTTTCTTCCTAGTTGATACTAACTATGAACAAGGGCCACCTAAACATTGGAAGGGGAAGTTTCCTAGCCAACAGATTTATAACCACCCTGTTGTATGCATTACTTTGCATGATGCTGTTTTCTTTTGCAACTGGTTGAGTAACATAACCCAAAAGGCTTATCGCTTACCAACCGAAGCCGAATGGGAAAAAGCTGCACGTGGTGAACACGGCTTACTCTTCCCATGGGGAAATGTATGGATGCCTTCTTTCGCAAATACTAGTGAACTCGGGAAGCGCAGTACGGTTTCTGTCGATGCATTTCAAGATTCGATAAGTCCATACGGACTACTAAATTCTGCAGGGAATATCTACGAATGGACATGTAGCTTATGGGGTATGAGTAGAAAGGAGGCAAAATATATCTATCCGTATACTCCAAATAGAGACAGGGAAAGCCAAAATCCGCACTCTAATATGTTTGTAGTCATCAGGGGGGGCTCTTTTCTGAAAGATCAAAAATATGCCAGATGCGCGTCGCGCGATAAATTGCTTCCATCAAATATTAGAAGAGACCTTGGATTTCGATTGGCCCTATCATCATTGGTATGATTCGAAGGGTCTCCATTCTTAATTTTTATGGGTCAATATATTTATGTAAACGCAGAGCTGAGCTAAAGTTCGTTGTGGCTTTATTACGAAGGGGTATCTTCATGTTTTCGGCGCTCATCGACCGAGTTTTCAGAAGACCAAGCTATAAAAGTATTAGGAATAGTTAGTCCATTCTTCATGCTTCGACAGGATATCTGACCCAAAAGAATAGCTCGTATGTCATACATCATAAATTACGAAAAGGGATTGGCTGAACTTTCGTCTTCCATCTGTTCTGAAGATGAGAGCATCTGGAAAGATTTCTATTTATACAAAAGTCAGCTTCTGGCTAATATCCAAGAAGAAGAAAAGTTCGGTAGCACTGAAACATTACGAAGCGAGCGCTATCGAGTGATCGATAAACTAAATGCTATAGCACTAAGTTTAACCGGAAATAGCTTTACGGACCTTTGTATGGAATAGGATATGCTGCAATGAACTAAAGATCGGGTTGATGGTGTTCAATTAATTCGGGTGCAAATTAGAAGAAATCGCCAGTGCAGTGTCAAGATTAAAAATTAGGGTATACAGTTTTCATAAGGCTGACTGGAGATATGGAAACAATCCTGACGAAAAAGTATTATTTGCCTCTGAAATCCTCTTACGTAGAGGGGCATAGGATATGCTAATGCCTTTGGGCATGAAGAGGCAGCTTCCTTGAAAAACTTAATCACAAGGGCTTCAGTCATTTTTGTTTATCGTTGACCTGAGGCACAAGATTACCAATATAGCAAACATATGACTAATTATCGGTAGGTAGCGTTTTAGATGATTCTAGAATTTATGTGAACTTCTAAAGTTGCCACTGAGTCAAGGTGGATACTGCATGAATTTTGCTGTACGGAGAGCACCGTACTACCGAAGAAGATGAGATCCTAATCCCTTTTATATCATTCATTTCAGACACTAATTATCTCTTATTTTCAGAGTCGTTACTACCCCGATCATCGTAAAGCCTTCGATAGCTGAACGACCGAAATCAGTGCATCCTGAACGCGACATTGACGTCTGCCCGTATGTTTCTAATTTCCTTCGTTATGGTTTCTGATTTCATTCATTTGCGAAGATGGATGATCTCTGGTCAGCAACCAATCAATGTGGTCACTGTATAAGTATATATGAGCTCCCAAATGAATTTCCCTTTCAGCAAAGCTAAAATTCGAAAGCTTTCTCGAGAGATCGACCTACTGCTCCAATAACTAAGTACTATAATGCCCCCTTGGTATGAGAATAGTGAGGAACAATGAGAGAAAGCTTAGGTCATCTTTGGCAGCAAAAGCAGGCGACCATGCAAGCCACTAGAGTAGCTACAGAGAGTTTTTACAACGATTTATTCGTGCTGCCCGAAAAGACTTGTTCAGGTTAAACTCATTTTGAGATGCTACAAGTGGAGGTTGCCGAATGGGCTGCCACTCCAAATAAGCCAGAAATTTGGATTAACTGAAGCTTCACAGCAGTGGATGCATGGATAAAATCAAAGCGCCTTTATCCATCAATTAACGACTAACACACTAATAATATGAATTACAAGCAAGGTTTGGATATACTTGAGTCCTTCGTGAATTCAGATAATGAGAGTGACTGGCGTGATTTTCAACTTTACAAAGGACAATTACTAAGCAATTTGCGGGAAGAAGAGCGCTTTGGTGGAACGGATTATCTGCGAAATGAACGCAGTCGAATCATTGATAAATTAAACCCTTTTTCACTAAAGCTAACTAAAGCTAGTTTTGTTGATCTTTGTTTAGCAAATCAAGATCTTCGACTAGAAAAGCCACTTTCAAATCAAGAGAATGACAGAAAAGGTTATAAAAAGAATTTTGGTTCGGAGAGACTGTACGGCGCTGGAAATAAATGGGCAGTCTTAGTCGGTGTTAATCGATATGAGGATGAACAAAACTACGGAATGCTTCAGGTATGTGTACAAGATACCTTGGCAATTCGAGACCGACTACAAAGTGGAGGATTTTCTCCTGAAAGAATTCGCATGCTCGTTGATGACTTTACTGATGCGCCTAGACGAAACAACATTTTATCTGCGCTTAAGGCCACTGCTGATGCGACAGAACCAGATGATCTACTACTTTTCTACTATAGTGGGCATGGAGACGAATCAGAGGGCGAAAGTTATCTGGTTTCTCTAGATGGCCATCGTACGATTCTAGAAGACACGGCTGTTTCCATCCTAAGAATAAAGGAGATTATGGAAGCGGCCCCAGCTCGTGCAAAAGTGATTATAGTTGATGCTTGCCATTCAGGAGCTAATACTGGCAGTAAAGGGGCGAAGCCAATGCCTCCTGGATTCATTCAACGTGTTTTTGAGCAAGCAGAGGGGTTCGCTATTTTAGCTTCTTGCAAGCAAGGTCAGTTAAGCTATGAGTGGAGAGCACAGGAGAGAAGCGTGTTCACTCATTATTTTTTAGAAGCTCTAAGTGGTGAAGCTGACCTCAATGAGAAAGGTTTTGTGAGCGTTCAAGATGCTAATAGATATGTAGTTGACGGAGTCAAGTTATGGGCTCTTAAACACAGTATTAGTCAAACTCCTACTCTAGAATATACTGTAGCAGGAGACATTATACTAGTACACTATTGACAGCCTATATCCCTCTTCTGTCAATTTAAGCAGAGGAAAACCTTGCTTTGTTCAAAGATTGGTCGCCAGGTAGTGCAATCGTTCCAGATTCAACGGCAGTTAAGCAGTTAAGGATCAAGGTAGCTAATGTGATGAACAGGGCCGCGCCACAGAAATTCGCTGAGTTGCTTACCCATAGTCCTTTCAGTTTCTGAGTTCTCAGGCAAGGGCCATCTGAGGGCTTTGTAGAGTTCGTCGCGATATAGGTCAAAGGCAGCATCTAGCAGGTCGCCATAACTGCGGGCTGCTGACAGGGACCAGCGATATGTAAGCACCATCGTAATAAATCCCATAGGTAGAGCTAGGAGTGCCCAGGGAGTCCAAATGCCAAAAATGGCCCAGATCAGGAATAATAAGCCCCATAGCCAAACACGAGCAGCAGTATTGAGACTAGCTCTCGCCTCTTGTAAGTCACTTCTAGGGTGGTCAGGCAGGAGCATCCATAGATGTGGCCAGCACACTACTGCATTAAGGCCATACTTAGCTTCTGGGCGCAGTTCGGCAGCTCTGAGAATATTGCCAAGTTCAGTAGGCATCAAGTACTGAGGCTGGGAAGGGAGCCAGCGTCGCTGATAGTCCACCCGAGCTTGTTTTTCGAAGATCTCTGGATTCGACTGCTGATCAGTTTGCTGATCAGTTTTAAGACGCATCAGATCTTGCAGCTGGTCTTTGATAAAGCGAAGTTTTTTTTCGTAGTGCTGAAGATTACGCTGCCGTAATGATCGCAAAAGCTTCAAGTGTTGCGACCAATAACCCTCAAGAAAGCGTAAAACGACTAAATCAAAGCGCTGAACGATGAAGGCAGATGCTGCGATAACAAGTAGACAAATGACCAACACCGCAATTTGATAAGGCTCTGATAAGTTGTTCAGGCTATCTCTAATAGATGCCCAGATATCAAGCTGCGTGATGATAAAAAAGCCTCCAGCCCAGAAGCAGAATGCTGGAGTCAGGAGTGTTGCAACCCATCGTTCTGCAAGCTTATCGCTGGCACCTTCGATAAACTTGGCTGGTACCATCACGAGGATTCACCTCGCCTCAAAGAACAGTGGTGCGTTGGGCAGATCGGAATGGGATCGCTGCTGTCAATATGATGCCAGATGTAGTCTCCTTCAGGGCAAACATACCTAGGAGCATCAATGTTGGGAATGCCCGGTAATGGGTTAAATCCTTTACTTCTAGTCAGTGCCGCATCAGAGTCTAGGAACTCACGCATCCACTGACGGGTCGCATCGTGACTAGCAAGCAAGCTAGTAATTTGGTTTTCAAGCAGCTCGCCTGCTTGGCAGCGAAGGATAAGGTCTGCCAACTGTTGGTCTACTTCTTGGGCTTGCTCATTAAGTAGTTGAGGGAGGAATGGTCGGATCGATTTAGCGGCTTCCAGCAGGTTGGATTGAGGCATGGCCGTTGCATGATAGAAAAAATGTAGAACCCATACATTAGAGTACTCTCTACACTCCGACATAGGTGAACGCCGCCCAATAAAACGGATGGGCCACCTTGTTGGCCTTGGAGTCAGAAAATGCCAGCGATTGATAGAGATCGCTATCAGCGTCGTAGGGCATCCGGGAGCCTGCTAATTCAGGAATGAAGCCTTTGAAATAAGTTTCTTTTTCTCTATTGGAAGTATCTCCTACCCACTGCTAGGCGCTACGCAGCGCTTGTGGCATGGTAAGTCTGTCATTTTGCCAATAGTCATATATGCGTACCAACAGCATTACGGTGCTGAGACCAGCTGGGCATTCAAGCTGGGTTACTGATGACTGACGTCCATCAACTGGAGACACAACTTTATCATCGTCTTCAATCACAATCGCGAACGATGGTTCCCCTTCAACTTCAACTTCCTCAATCGCTTGGGCATTGTCTTTGTTCAGCTCTGGTTCAGTTTTGATCTCAGCCTGTCGTTTCAACACAGCTTGCAGCTCAGCTTTTTTGGGAAAGCTGAATCACTGTTCTCAGAAAGATCGGCTAACCGCTGCCTTGCATTGACCAACAAATGACTCCGATCGTCATCCTCGAATCTGACTACAAAGCCCTCGACGACGCGATCCGTGCCAAAGACGCCCAGGCCGTCTCAGCTCACTGCTCAAGACTTTCCCTTTCAGCAGCAAACTCTCTACCGGGCCACCGATGGCGCTCGCGTCTTCCTGATCACGCCTATTGAGCCGGAAGCGGCAGCGGACGAACCCCGTAGAGCATCCTCCAAGCCGCGCACTCGCCGCACCAGTCCCCAAAGACGGCGTGATCGTACCCAGCAAGTCGATTATTGGTAATGAGCGCGATTGCTTCCGCTACCCGTCCAGACTCAATTCATGATGCCGCCTGGAACTAGCAACGAGTCAGAGATCGCTGTAATCTTGAGCGATCAAACACTACGACGCATGGTAAACACCTTCCATTTCATTCCAAATGGCTTGCAAATCCAGAATTCCACTGTGGTGATGAGTAGTGATTTGTTGGGGTTTCTGATGCGCTAAGGCAGGCATATGAAACCCCAAAATCTCACCCAGAACAACTATCAGGCAAACGCCGAAGACTAGCCAGGAACTCAGCATAGTGATTGTTCGAGGCTTTTTATGAGTAGGTAACGATTGGTTTTCCATGGTTCAGAAACCTTCAGCATTGGCAATGATGTTGTTAGCCAGTTCAACGACTTCTGTGCGATCGCCACATTCGATACCCACGTAATAGCGATAGGTTTCGTCGCTAGATACAGCAGGTTGCTCCCAGTAAACTTGCGCCTCGCTGCACTGGGCCGTAGCAATCCACGGGACAAAGAAACCTTCAAGGCCATTTATTAGCTCGACATTCCCCATCGGGTCGTCCGACCGGGGCCGATTGGGATCATCCAGGGGCTCATTGAGAAATGAGTAGATCTCCTCGACGGGTTCCGTACCAGCAGTGACGATTTCACCGCCGATTGAACCTCTAGAGCAAGCTCCAGCCCCCTCGCAACCAGACTCGACATCGACCGAGAGCGTATATTGGTTCCCCCCATTGCCAATGTATTCTGAGAGCCAGAATTCAGTCCCCAGCTCTGGGAATTCAGTCGGTAGCAACAAGGGTAGATTGGCCTGTTCGCTAGCACGTTCATAAGTTGACTTGAGCTGCGGCAGGATAGTTACAGCGCTGACCCCGGAACTATCTTTGTTTGCTATGGCAGCAGTAAATAGAACGGCACCTGCCAGTACTAAGCCACCCAGCGCTCCTGCGATCAACCATCTGACGATACGGCTCATTGTCCTTGCTCCAATACTTGAATCACGCCTTCATAGAGTTGAGCAGCGATCGCCTCTGGCACTCCGCAGTTTTCAATCAAACGATATTCAGGAATCAAACTCGCCTCACGACAGATGAACTGCCAGTCTTCACCGTCCTTCAGCAACACCGCAGAGTTGGCGATGTAGTCAACCGTCACGACGATGAAGCCATATTCTTCACCGCCTAAGACAGTAGAGAAGAACGCATTTTCTTCAATCGTGTCTACATCCCTTGCCGCCGCCTGAACTGCGGCTAAGGGAGTTGCGCCAATCGCGACTCCAGGATTATCGATTAATGGGAAAGGCCCTTCTGAGTACCCCAAGCCTTCTACTTGGGCAACGACAAGAGAGTTCAAGCTGACGAGCAAGAATATCAAGGTTGCTGAGATCACTATCGTCGTCACAAAACTGATTCTTTGGGGTTTCATCGGTTTCTCCAAAATTTTTAATCGGTTGCAAAGCCATCTAGATTCGAGATCAACCTCCTCCTGCAATCTGGTCATTGATTAGAGGGATCACACGATTTCCCTGCCGACTAACAATCCCCTGAGACTCCAGGAATTGAATCGGGTCATAGGTGCCACCGTAACCAAAGCCACCCTGATTTTGATTATTCGCAGGTTCACGATATTCAACGTGAATCACTCCTGTCTCGGATTCTCCAACGCTAACAATCTGCCCAGGAGCGACTGTATCGCCCAAGCCGACTGTTAACTGAGAGCCTTCAGCAATTCTTTCTACAACGCCAAGCTCAGCATTGTAGATATCGACATAGTGACCGTAACCCCCAGGGTCATGCCCAACCCGTGTGACAACGCCACCAATAAAGCTCTGGAAATCATCGTCAACTCCCTGCGTGATATCGAAATCCTGTCCCGCATGGGTTCTATCACCAGGTCTGGGAGCGCCGTATTCCTGTGCCGACAACAAGCCTGTCCGATATTCCTTCAGCGGTTGAACAGGTGCCCCAACGCTCCCTCTCTGAGTTTCAATGGTCTGACACTGACTGAGCATCTCGTAATACTGCTCAGCGTGAGCCGCAATTTCACCCGCATGATCCAGTACGTTAACTGTTTGTCGTGCCTGATAGAAATCCTGATGGCCTTCAGAAACGTAATAAGCTAGCCCATGTCCGTGCCCGTTAAACCAGCCTTTCATCATCCCGTTAATCAAGATTTCAGCCGCATTATCGGTTTGCAGAACTAGCGACGGATCGCTAACCGCATCAATGCCTAGCTCATCTCGAACACGAGCATAGTTGTAATCATGGGTGAGCTGCACATACCCGCGTCCATGCCATCCACACCCACCGCTATAGCGGCAGGGTTGACCAATCTCTTCGACCGGCCCCCAACCTACGCCACCAGTCTCCCTACGTACTGTCGCCAAAACGTAAGCTGTCTGTGCCCGGTCTAGACCATGCTTATTTGCCGCCTCAATAATGATTGGGATATTCTCAGCCGCCCCTGATTGCTGACTGGATGGAGTGACCGAGAGCAGGCCATTTAAGCAGTCTTCATCCATCTGAACCTGGCTTGATGAACCAGTGCCACCATAATAATTACCACCTACATTTCTTGATTGGTATTGCTGCAACCCAGGTGGCACCTCCATCCCGCTTGATGCCCCTCCCTTACCATCTAGCGGCCCAGTTAGGACAAAGCCCTTTTCCTTGGTAGACCAGATCGGAATGGGGCCGATGAAGTACGGTGTGCAGCCCAAATCAACAAAGAACGATCGCTGGCAATAGCGGGTGTAGAGGGCAAAGTCTCCCGTCCCCTCGGACTCTATAGTGTCAGTCAGAACGATTTTGAAGACATCGCCAAACGGATGGCGACCCGTTGGTTCCTGCCCGCCATTGATCATCGCTAGGAGTCCGCTGCCTCCCTCTACCATTTGCTGTCCTTGGCCACTACCCCCAGCGATCCACCGAGCACCATGCATCGCGCCTGGGCCTTCTAGTTCTAGGTAGGCGCAACCCCTGTCCTGGGAACATTCCACCCTAAACCCTTCTTGCTCAGAGCCCGTGATTGAAAACTGGGTCGGCGTGACACGGGACTCCTTGTAGCCATAGGTGACATCATGAGTCCCCCCAAAGCCGCCCGTAATCGCCGCGATCGAGTTTGGGAAATCGCCAAATGGAATGGAGTCTAACCCTGGCACTTCACTCAGTACCAAGTCTTGCCAACCTTCTAGCTCTTCCATTGGCAAGTTTTCGAGGCCGGGGATATCCTCAACCCGATAGCCGCCCAAGATATCTAACGAGTCCCCAATGTTGATGTCGCCGAATACGGCTCCTTCCAGTAAATCAGGGGTCGTCAGCAAGTCACCCAGAGTCTCCTGTCCATATTTGAGCAGCTCAGTTTCGACAAAGTTGACTGGATCGAACGCTTCAAGAGGAACTAAATCAATCGGCACCCCCAAATCTTGGGCAACTTGATTCAGTTGCTCAACGGCCTCGGCCTCAAGCTGCGGCAGCACCGCCTCATTGAGAACGTCTTGAATGGGGGCAACTTCGTCTAAGCGGAAATTTTCGATGCCTAGTAAAGATGAAAGCGAGCCAATAGACTGGCGCTGAATCAGCCCTTGGTAGTCCGAGAGAGACAAGTCCGTTGTGTTGATTCCTGTTTTGCGCTCCACATCAGCGATCGTCAGCACCTGGGGATAAAAGCTTTGACCCAAATCCCCTAACTTGACCACATCCGATAGCCGAGCACCCCCTGACCAAGTGCGGCCAGGATTGTAGCCCATATGTTCAACCACATCATCAGGTACCCCATCAATGCTGCCTTGGCTATTGAGGCGGATGCCGCCAAATGTCTGAGTGCCAAATGAAGCGTAGTCCGGCAGTTCTTCTGCGAGGTGCTGATAATCACTCACGTCATACTGCGCGATCGCTGTTCTGACTTCAGCAAGCAGACCCAGGAACGCAAAAACTATTACTACGGCAAACGTAATCGTGAGGCGTAGCAGAGTTACCAGAAGCTCTTTATTACTGGGATGGGGGCACTTCACAGGAAGACCTTGAATCCATTTCCAGACCCTACTGAGCAGATGTCTCTGAGTTGTTCCCGTAAAGCGTTTTTAATGAAGTTGAGTTGCTATTTTCAGCCAAGAAAAATGTCAACTCGTGAGCAAATATTGCTAGCTAGCCAATTTCGATATCGCTTTGGCGCGATCGGCTGATTGAAGGGGATTGAGCTGGAGTTGGCAATGGCATTGCCGCATTTCTAGCCTGTTGCCGTTCTAAGACAGCAGCGCCCTTCGCAAAGATCTCAAGGTCTTGATATGTCGCTGATGAGATAATTTCACCTGATTGTCCATCCCGCTCAAAGATTAGCCCTCGACCATCTTTGGCAGTCACGGCTAACCCACCATGACCATCCCTGGAAATGTCGTAGCGGTTACCCAGAATGGTGGCGCTACCCTCTTTGCCGTGAGTCGTCTCCAAACAGAGATCGAACATTGTGGCTAATGCTTGCTGCTCTTCCAGTCGCGCCTGCATCCACTCGGCTTGATCCTCCCTGCGCTCCACCAAATCGACGGTCGCCTCTAGTCCTTCTATTGAAGGACTACGAACGATGTAGCCATGACCATCCTTAGTCGCAGCCGGTGTAGTAGGTTGAGCCATCCAGATGGCAGGATCATCAGTCGAGACATCACCCTCATTCTGTCCAGCGATCGCTTCGGCCTGAGACAAAGGAACGATTTCGGTCGTCAACTGTTCTTGATCCACCGGAGGAGGTGTCGTATCAACAGGTTGTTCAGGTACCGAACTGTGAGAGCGCTCTTGAGTTGGTGCGCGATCAGCATGAATGGGAGGAGTGGAATTGCCTGAACTTACCTGCTCCTGAGTCGCTTCTGGGTTCACATCTGGCACCTCACGGTCAACTCTGCCGACCGCTGTATGTAGGGGCGAGGCATCAACATCGATCACGGCTCCATCATTTCGCTCCATCTCACCATGCTGATGATTCAAGATCAGCTCGTTCGCGGCTTGAAGGTCAAAGTCAGAATGCACGTAGCGTTCTTCTGGCCCCTGATAAAAGACGCGATCGCCCGCGACTTGAATTTCCACAGCCGGGTCAGTGGTCAGAGATTGATTGTCAATTGCCCGTTGCACCACATCGAGGTGATCGAGTTGCGGAATATCACTGGCAATGCGGTCAGAGTCCGTTTCGAGCTGCTCATCGCCCACTTTCAAGCGGATTACTGCAGGGGCGTTCTCGGGTCGATAGGCGGTATGCTGCGTTGCCTCGGGCGGAGTTGTTCCTCCGGCTGGCGGCAACTCATGAGCGTCGTAGGGTGGCAGCTCATCAGGGCCACCGGGCAGTGGTCTAGGATGCCCTAAATCTTGGATATCCGGCCTCACTTCAACCGCTAGCGGTTCGAGCGGAACAACTTCATCTGGCTCAGCGGCCTGCTGCTGATTCCTGAAATAGAGCAGCGCTGCGGCTCCCACCAACAACCCCATCGCATTGCGAGTTGATTGCTCCGCCTTGTCCGCCTCTTGCGTTGTAACGCCCGTAGCATCGTCAATGTCAGTTTTCATCAGAAGATCTCACTGAATTCGAGGAGAGCACCAGGATTAATCACTTTTGCCGCCGCTGCCGGAGTCGGCTGCAAGACCGGCACCAGCGCATCAAAGCGAGAATGATGGGTGTCCGGTTCGCCATCTTCATCCATCGGTAGCGGGAGTAGTTCTTCGACCATCGCCTGACAGATGGTCATCTGTTGATTCGCCTTGGCCGAATCCCGCAGCTTTTGAGGCGAACGGTGGATGAGTTTAGCTCGCAACTTATCCCAAGTGGCTTTACTCCAGTTCTCTTCTCCCACGTCGGCTTTGGGAACTTTGATCATCGAGATGAGGGGGATAGAAGTTTCATCTTTGCGAGCAAATCCCGGCGAGATCAGCACACACTTCCCGGTGGGTAATCGGTTAAACTGCGCCGATTCGACAATGGGGCGCTTCTGCAATTGCTCGCTGACGGAACGGGATGCGCCCCCCTTGCCGCCAGAATTGCGCGACTTTTGCTTGATTTTCACCTCCTCATCCCCTAAATAGTCGCTAAACATCCGCGCGCTATCGGCATCCTGGGGATTGAAAATCGCTTTAGTTGCACACCCCCCTAAAATTGACCTGGCAATATCCCGCTTATAGGCATCCTCAAGCTGGGTGATGTTTTGAAAGCCAATCATCGTGCAGAGGCCATCCGAACGGTTTTCGTTGAGCCACTGCGTCAGATAGGGCAGGTACAGCGTTGGTAATTCGTCGATCGCCAGCAGCAACGGGTCTTTTCTTTTCTGGGTCACGTTCATCGTCACCATCATGTGCAGCACGGTGGCGACCAGAGGCGCAACGGCTTCACGGCGACGGCGATCCATCCCTAAGATGACCAATTGCCGACCTTTTAGTTCGATGGGCAGCGTGGTTTTCCCGCAGAACGTGGAAATGAGTTCTGGGGCCATGAATCTGGAGAAGACTTTGCCGGTGGTACCTAACACCCCTGCCACTGTTTTCTCAGAGTCTTTGAGCTGCATCAATTGGGAGAAGGCGTAATAGACCCAGTGGGAAATCTGCCACTGGTTGGGCAACTGCCCTAAATCACTCAATCGCTTCGCCTCTAGGATGCGATCCGGCAAGTTGCCCAACCCTAGAGCAGCGCTGGCCGCCATCAGATCGGACACAGGCATCCCTTTCGCTAGCATCAAAATCGCTTGGGTCAACTGGTCACCCGCATCAGCAAAGAACTTATCTTCAGAGCTATTGGAGCTGCGGGCAAAATTGCGATTCATGACGGTCGCGATCTGTCGTGCCATCAGCGCATCGTCCTGATCCGTCATGAAGTCGAGAGGATTACAGACCTCTGATTCGGGGTAGCCAGGGGCAAACACCCGCACATCGTAGCCCCGCTTTGCCGCATAAGCAGAGATACATTCCGCTTGAGACGGATATTTGAAGTCGTAGACCAGCGCCGGGAAGCCTTCATCTAAGGCGGAGCGAATCACGGGATTGATAATCGAGAACGTCTTGCCCGAACCTGGCCCCCCAGCAACCGCAATCCCTCGTTGAGCATCCGCTAGAAAGAGCGATTTTTTAGACCCCGTAATTTTGCCTGCCTGATTGCGCCGGAGGGAACCAACATAGAGAGCGACCGAGTCCGGCTCTTTCGCCTGGAGTTGCTTGAGGGCCTGTCTTCGCGCCTTGGCTTTCTCCTTGCCACCGCTGAGAGACCCCCGCGCAATTTTGCCCGACTTATCCCCTCCGCCCATGATCTTTAGGCCGATCAGCCCCAGTGCCATCAAGAGCAAAATCAGGCCGCTGCGCCCTATCAACGGCTGCAGCGCTGGCCCTAAGCTGTCACCCAGCCCTTGGAGGCTCGGCACACTTTCAATCGAGTTGGTGGCTTGAGCCGTCAGCCCAAACTCCTCATGACTTTTCTGCATCTGACGGCTCCGTAGAAGGGCCAGGTTTTTCAGTCAGGCGGCGGGTATGGCGATAAATTTGAGTTGCCATCATCCACCGGAATGTGAGCACAAAGAACTTCACGGGATCGCCTTTCCAGGCCCACCACAGCACTCCGCCTAGTAGCGTGAAAATCATCGCCACCGTCCCAATCGGGCCTTTGTGCTCAGCGGCAACCTCGACTACGACATCCAAAATGTCAGCGACTGGCTCCGCAGGAGCGGGTTCATGAGGCGTGACGGCTGAAGTTGACGGCAGAGGCGTCACGGGAAAGGCATACTCTCCTAAGAAAATCGTTTCGCCAGGGCGATAGGTCTGCAATGGAATGGGGCCAATGCCATAACCAGAGCAATCCAATTGCCTGGATTGCCTGCATGTCCGAAAGTACATCGACATCTGTACCCCCTGGGGCGTAATCGACTCCGGCACTACCTTGAAAACTGGCCCAAACGGCAAGGCACCCTTGAGCTCTTTCTCTTCGTTGATTTGCGATCGCTCCTGCAAACCAGTTGCGGGTGCTGCAGGTATTGCTTCCTCCCTGCCGACCACCCACTCAACAGGCTCAAAAGCCGTCCGGGGCGTCAGCGTCAGCGCATAGGTTTCTTCGGCCTCGCCAGCATCAGTCAGTGGTTGAACGCTCGCAACGGCAATTTCGCCATCCGTCTGCGGCGGCTGCGGAAACAACCACCAGCTCATCACGGGCAACATCGGCACTTCACTGATCGCAGCCTCTTGCCAATGAGCAAATGACTGGAGCGGCACTCGCTCAATTCCTGGCAAATCCCCCACCTGATAGTCTTCCAGGATGGGCTGACTAAGCTTGATCTCGCCAAAGTCAGGATAGGCCAATAGCAGGGTTTCTAAGGTCTCCGTTTCAAAGCGAACCGTGGGCTGAACGCTCCTCACCAAGTCTTGAACCAGCGGCAACTTTTCGACGGGCACATCTAACAGAGAGGGGACGGCGGCGGCTAAACTGGCGATCGTTTGACGCTCTAAGAGTTCAAACTCATTAAGATTGATCAGATAAAGGGGACTCTTTTTTCCCAGTTCGGCGGGCACCCCCAGCGCTTCGGCAATCGAAGCAATGGTCAGCAAATGCAAATCCAGCGACCCTTGAAAGTCACCGAGAGTCACCACATCGGCAAGGCGATCGCCCTGCGACCACTCCACCTCACCCCACCGCCCATCCGCTGGAAAGGGCGGAAAGGCATCGAAAGAGATCATTTGCCAATCAGGAATCAGGGCCGTGCGCTCATTAATGTGCAACGTTCCCATCGGTAGACGCTGACTCAGATTCGGTACGGGGGTTTGGAAGGTAGCACCAGGCGTTTCTGAAGTCTCTGGCGTTTCAGGTACCGTCTCCGAGGTAGGCGGTTGCTCACGTTGCGCCCAGGAGGAGCCAGGGGAACCGGGAAACGTATTGAGGCACAGACCAATGATTAGAGCTTGCAGTAGTGTTGCTCCTCTCATCACTTACTCACCCCCCAACGTGGACATCCGGTTCAGCGTTTCGATTAACGCTTCAGAATCTATCGCCTCCGCAGGCGTCGCCTCAATCTCGCCGTCCACATCTAAAGGTTCCTCTTCTTCTATAAATCGAGACCTCTCTCCCGCCGCAGCCGCATCCAGACCGATTTGAGCCACTTCCTGAACCACCGCCAGATCAACGCCAGCGGACTGCGCGGCGACTGCCGGGGACAAACCACTTTGCACCAGGCCCATAAAATCTTTCAGTCGCCCGTGCATGGGGCCATCCCCCGCAATCGTGCCGTCCAGAATGAGTTGCGCGATGCCTGCTCGAAACGTCTCCAGATCAACGCCTCCATCAGCCGAGTTGGTCAGCAGCGTATCGAACTGCGGCGAAACGGCTTGGGGCGTCAGGGAAATCGTCGCGTACGCTGGTTGATTGTCACCATAGGTGACGCGAAATTGATAGAGATGACGCTGCCCAGTGGCATCCACTGTCGCCACGCTCAGCAGCGTGACTCCCGTCGAGGGCAATCCTTCAAAGTCAATGTGGTCAATCTTTCGCAGGTGGATAATCTGAGCGTTCGCGTTCTCGATCGGGGTATCGGTATCAAGTTGCACCCGGCTGGGGTCATCCAACCAGGCCCGATAGATGTACTGCTCGGTACTCGTAAAGTCCAGGTTGGTACCTGAACCAGGCCACACCTGAACACTGACCGCACCAGATTCCGCCTGCTGCAAAGTGTACTGATCTCGAAGCTGGGCCATCCCCGGCATGGCAGAAGCAACGGCCACCACCAGAGAGAGGCCACCAGAGAGCAGCAATTGGGTAGATTTTCTCCGCATGGCTATTTCCTCTAATCCGCTTGAAACGTAAACTCTTCAGCCACAAAGAGCATGACCGGGGCATCGCTGTCGTGGTACCAGATACGGGGTTGGTTCTCGTAGTCATCAATGCGGTTCTCTACCCGGTCTTGCTCGCTGGGGAGTACAGCATCTGCCGCCCCTTCAAGCAGTCCCGCCAGGATGTTGACGGCTCCGTTCTCAACCGTCGAGACACTGCTGCCGATGCCGATGGCAGTCGTTTGAGAGTCAGGGCGATTTAACAGCTCACCCACATTCCCCAGTGCGCCAAGGGCCGCTAACTGAATCTGTGCGGCCCGAATCTCGCCCGTGTTCTGGATTTTACGGGCAACCAAGGGCTGGCCCTCGCTCCCGGCAATCACCAGATTTTGATGCGGCAGGCTCATCACTTGTTGCCGACCGTCTTTAGTAACCACAACATCAGTGACGTGGAGCTGGAGCAGACCACTGCCAGCAATGACATTCACTTCAGCTACCAGCAGCGTTCCCGCCTCTAAAGCCACCTCACCCCGACTGCCATACAGCGGCTCCGACAGCTTCAGGGCAGTACGCTGAGACTGTTGCTCATTGGCTAAGTCTTGCGCCCAGTAGATCGGCGTTTCTAGGACGGCCTGGGCATACGTGCCCGATTGCACCGTGACCAGTGTGTGACCCAAAATCGCGGCGGCTTCTTCGGCATAGGTCGTATCGGCTTGCTTCGGGGCCGCTGCCTCAAACCCTGGCACCGCCAAGACTGTTTCAGGCGCACTGTCACTAAAAGCGGGGACCGCTTCAGCCGTTTCAACCTGGGGCGTGGCGATCGCCGATGGCGAAGCCACCGGAGACGCGATTGGGGCTGCCGCAATTGTATTGGCGGGCAAGGCACTGCCGCTGCCATAGCTCCCGTAACGGCTAAGCATCGCCAGTTGCTCTTGAGGCGAAATCTGTTCTACCGGCGCGGGCGCAGGGGCAGAACGCGGCACGGGGGCAGGGGTAGAACGCAGTGCGGGGCGCGGCGTAGGCACAGGGGCAGAGCGCGGCGTCACCGACTGGGGACTCGTCACTCTGGTTTGGGGATTGTCATTAGCTTGGGCCGCTTCCTGTAACTGTCGCCGTTGCTCCAGTTGATTCCTGAGCGCCAACAATTCCGCTGCGCTAACCCCGGAACCTTCTTCCGCCTGGATTTCCATCGCTAGCTGCTGGTTGCCCAGAGCATTTTGAGTCTTAAGCTCGCCAATCTGTTCCCCCTGGCTCCGCAGGGCACTTTGCATCGGGTCTTCTGGGGGTTCCTCTTCGACTCGCCGTGCGGCGGGAGGGGTCGCTAGGTCTCGCCGTCCAGCGGTTTGGATGGTATTGACGACCAGGCCGACGACCGTTAGGCAGCCTCCAGCGACTAAAGCCACAAATGCCAGCTTCATCAGCGGATTAGACCAGAGCGGCGTTTTCGTCTTGCCATCCTCGCCAGTGTGACTATCGACTTCCTCTTCCTCATCCGCCTCAGCATCACTCAGAGATGAAGCAGATGAGGCTGTTGCATTTGAGTTCGGTTCTGACTCTAATCCCATCCATCCAGCCATTTCTTCGGGCGTGGTTGCTGTGGGCGTGGTTGCTGTACTGGCTGTGGCCCCCACATCTTCCGGGTCTAGCAGATCAAAGTTCGGAGCGTTATCGCCGTTGTTAGAAGGATGTGCCATGACTGACTCCTACTCCTTGATGAGTTCATTCATTTCGGTGATTTCTAAGCCCGCACTGCGAACCTGATAGACCGCCTGCTGAATCGGTGAGGCATCTTCAGGCAATGGATCAGATGGTGGGTCAACCGCCCTCAGAAAAACTTCTTTGTTGAACGGAATCGCTCGGCCTCTCGGGGTCTGCGGGTCAAAAATAATCAGGTTGCCGACCACCTCGACCACCCATTCCCCATCGTCAACTTTCATCGGATCCGATAGCGTCGTCAGATTAAAGACACTTTGGGCGTTCCCGGTAAAGATGTCAGGCGGCGTCATCTCAGCGACCGCCTCTAGGAATGGCCCCCGGAAGTCTTCCGAAAACGCAAAACTGGCTTGCCAGCTCTTCGTTGTTGCCCTGCCCCCGGCAACATCCACCCCCTGATCGGTTGTGGTCTGCATGACTCCTGCCGCATCCGGCACTTGAGTAATCGCATTCCAGGTGAACATCATGGACAACGCATTCCGGGTAAACAGTCGAATGGTTTCCGGCGAGCGCTCTAAATGATCAATCGGCTCTGTCAGCACCGAACGGCCATCGACGAGTTGGACCAGGCGTGTCTCTGGACGGCTAGCCACCCGAAAGGTACCGACCGCTAGCGACAACAGCAGCAAGAGGTTGATGGCGCTAAAGACCAGCGAAATCACCACAAACAAAGGCAACAGGTTATCGCTGGCGAGTAATCCTCGTTTTTTGGGATGAAGTAGTGTCATGATGATTCAACTTAAAATCAACGCCTAGAGGGCTGAGTGGGAGGGACATAGGAAGCGCGGGAAGCGTAAGAGACTAGCAGCGTTACCGCCCCAGCACTGCCAGACAACATAATGTTGAAAATCGCCAACCCGCCGCCGCTGGCAAGCCCGATCGCCAAGGCCGGAGCTAATAGTGAAATCACCACCAGAAAGCCGTTGGTATCGAAGGTGTTGGCGTTCATGATCACCACCGCCGCGAAACCGACGATGATGTTGTACATAATCTGCACAAACCCCAGGCTGAAAAAGCCCGTGAGCCAGGCAAATATCGGCTTGCCGCCAAAGGGCAGCAACGAAGCAGCGAGCGCGATCGGCCCCATTAACCCGGTCAGGAGCATCGAAATCTGGATGAGATTCACGAAGCCCCACTGAAATGCCATCAAAAAGGCGTGAATAATAGCGCGAGTCTGAGAGCCAACAAACCCTCCAAAAAATCCCGGCAAGACCTGCCCCACCCCTCCGCCAGAGGTGTTGTAGGCTTCCAGCGCGCCCTCAATACCTGAGCGCATTTGATTGAAATACGGGATGGCACCCGCGACGTTCCCCGCCGCATCGACTATCCAATGGTTTTGAAACGCTTCCATCGTCGCTTCAATTTGCTGATAGGCCGATTCCAGGCATTCGACCTGACTATCACCCACCAACGCCTGACACTGCTGAATTTGAGCGCTCGTCTCTACCCCAATCACCCCTTTTGCCAAAGCACCCCGGATGGCTTCTTCCAAATTTATGTTGAGTGCTGTCACCTGCAAGACTTCGGATGCCGTGTCGTTTAGCACTCCTCGCAAGGCACGGGTTCCGCCTGCTAGGAGCTGACCATCATTGCTTAGAAACAACACCACAATCAGCGGCCAGATCAGCATCCGCAGCGGCTCAGCATAATCCCCTTCATGCACGGCAGCATAAATAAATCGCAGCATAAAAAGTACCAGTGCCCCGACCGCAAACAGTCGCGCCAGAGCGACAATCTGCCCGTACAGAGAAAATCCGCCAACCGATGCGACATCTGTAAAGACCTGCTGCCACTGCAGGTCGTAAATCGCGTTAATGTCATCCGACATGGTGAGGCCCTGTTCCAGCATGGCCGTAGAGCCTTCAACCGCCAGAACGGGCAACAAGAATAGGTGCATTACTCCGCTCCCTTAAACAACACCAGCGTCGAAGAACTCTGAATCACCTCTGCCGCCGCTGCCATCGGCTCGGTCTGCTGCCGCCTACTCAGAGCCGCCAGATCCTCAGCGGCCTCCGCCTGTACTACTGCATCCGCTGCAAATTGTTGCCGGAGCTGGATCGTCTGCCCATACTCAGCCACTTGAAGGCTCGACTGCTGAGCCGCCATTGCCGACAGATTTTTCATCACGTCCTGGGTGACATCGAGGCCTTGCGCCTCAGTCGCCAAGTCCACAATTGCCGTCAGCGTTTCGTCTGTGGCTTCTACTTCCTCGACAATCGCTTGCTGCCCTGCCTCACTCAGTAAAGTATTCGAGAAACCGACTGACGCCGCCCTAGAGACCTCTTTGCCAATCGTTTCCGATAAGGCGACTGGGTTTACGTTGAAGCGATCAGCTCGCTGGCTTGTTCCCCCCGGCGAGCCATTTTCGACGCCGCCCATCACCGTATCAAAGACGGATAACTGAGACGCCAGCACATCCGGGACACCTAATGCACCGGTAACAATATAAGGGGCTGAACCAAATGCACCGACCACATTGCTAATCAGCGCTCCTGACGCCTCTCCTGCCAGGGTGTTCCAAGAGGCTAAAGATTCGCCGAGTGCGGGAATCTTGATATCGATTTCAGCAGAATAACCACCGCCACCGCCCAAGAGGTCGTCTAAACCACCGAGGCCCAAGTCCCCCAGGCCACCTAAAGCCCCCTCTAAATCACCCCAGCCACCATCCAAGATATCTTCCAGGCCACCTCCCGTTAGGATGCTCCCCAAGTCGCCGCCCAAGATATCTTCCAGGCCACCACCACCCAGCACATCCTCCAAGATGGAACCTGCCAGCACATCCCCCAGGACAGCATCAAGATCACCATTCAAAATTCCGCCACCGAGGATGTCTCCCAAAATCGAGTCACCACCCCAGTCGCCACTACCGAGGACATCGTTCAAAATTCCATCAATGAGGTCATCGCTACCGAGGATACTCCCCAGGTCACCACCGCCAAGAATACTTTCAAGATCGCCGCCCAAAAGGCCCTCAAGTTGGTCATTCAAGATGGAGTCTAAATCACCGTTGAGGATGGAGGTACCTTGCCCCCAGGTGCCGCCCGTAGTGGTCACAAATGGGGCGGGCAAGCTACCTGGCGCTTGAATTGTGCCATCCGGGGCAACGACTGGAGCATCCCCTGGAGCAACCAAGGTTTGCGCTCCAGCGACAGGCGCAGTCGCAACCCCGATCATGAGCGCCATTGGTAACGTGACTGCAATCCAAGGTTGAGTTTTCATCTGGCTTCTCCTATACGCTGACTTTGATGCCTTCTACCACTGGGCCTGCAGCATGTATTGGGTCATATTCCTGCCGATATCTCTCGACCAACCCTTGCAGCCCAGAACCGTTTTGAATCGCCTGAACGTAATCCTCGGCAAATTCGTAGGTCGCCCTGAGTTTGTCGCCCTGTCGTTGCCCCAGCTTCAGCGTCCGCACATCCTGCTCGTCCGGATTATTGGCGACGATCGCAATCTGCACGGAACCGGGATAGTAACGGGCATAGATACTATGTCCGTCGATATCCACTAGCCAGTTGGAATACAAGCCCGAACGTTTGGGATAAAAGGCTTCTGAGGCGTTTCTCGCGATAATCGTGTGCTCATAGTTGAGCAATTTCACAAATGAATCGACCGCCACCGACTGAATCCGCCCGATCAGCTTGATGCTCATGTTCTGCATCACTTTCGCGCCGGAGACAGAATTCATAATCGTGTCTGGGTCTTGAGCAGAAAGGATGACTCGAATACCGGCCTTCGCACCGTTGGCGCAGAGCCGCCCAATGAGCTGAGAAATAACGGGATACTCAAACAGAATGGGGGACTCGTCGATAAAGAAGATACTCTTTGGGGACGCGAGTGCCCGACGTAGAGCCGCAGAGTAGGCCGACAAGGAAAGAATCGCCGCCTCATTCTCATTGCTCAAGTTGCGGAGCGCAAAGACCAGAAGCTGAGCATCGGTCGGGAACGAACTCGGTCGAGCGATCGCTCGCCCGATGCGAGAGTTCAACCAATATTCCAACTGCAAGATGATGTGGCCAAGTGCAGACTCGATATCGGCACTGGCCTTGTTCTCAACGTCTAATACTTGAGGCGTACAGAACTGGATAAAGTCATGGAGCGTTGGTGTGTTATTCCAGGCGGGAGAGCCATATCCCGCCTGCTCTGCCGCCTGATATCGAGCCTGGATGTCCGGGTCTTTGAAATAGATGGTCAAGGCCCGCCCCAGGAGGCTGCGGATGGTTTGCTCTAATAGGACCTGCCCATCTGTGCTAGGCAAAACCATCGTCACCAAAGCCGACTCTAGAAATGCCTTATAGTCCTGAAAACGCTCTTGTCGCTCTTCACTCGAAAGCCCCGACAGGTTGGGCATCTCCATCAGGTTATTGCTCTCACGCCCAATATCAAAATAAGCGGCATTGGGTGCCAAAAACTTGGCGTAGTCGGTAAAGGTGGAGGTGCCATCCGGCTTGGGATAATCCAGGGCCACGATCGGGTAACCGTGAGCCAAAAACATGGATATCATGCCAGAAACAGCCACCGACTTGCCCGAACGAGTCGTCCCGAAGCAGGCAATGTTTCGATGCTCATTGATGAAGTCCAGACGAATGGGGCTGCCCCCTTCGTCGGCGATCAACTCAAATCCCTGACTGCTGAGCTGCCGGGTCATCGTCAGGGGAATGAGCCCTTGGGGCTTCATTACTGAGATAAGTCGCCTGTCGGTTATAGGGCGACCCTAGCAGCTTCTCCCAGGCCAATAAGGGATGGCATTGCAACCAATACTGCCAAGCGAGTTCCTTCTCGCGCACCACCTTGGCAGGCTGAATGAAGCACTCCGACAATTGGCGACAAACTTCATCCAGCTTGGCACGCGACTGGCGATGCACCAGAAAAACCGTCGCTACCTTGACCGGGATAGAACCCTCGATAATCTGGGCGGCAGCATCCACTGATTTTTGGGTGCGGATGGAAGCGGACACATCGATCGAGCGACTTTCTGCCGCATTGAGAGCCGCATTATTGCTCTGCTTAATCAACCGCTGCATCTGCGTTTTAACCAACGCCGCATTCGCCGTTGTGACCTGGCAAATGATTTCGGTGTCAATAACATGGGGCCGACACAGCACATCCCACAGATACCGGAGCTGCGAGCGCATATCCGCAAATCCGGCAGGCTTACTGGTGGCGGTTAACACGCCCACATAGCGGTCTTTGACCTTTACCCACATGCGGTCGGCTTCTGGGACACGAGTCTCTCCCCTCTCTCCCTGCACAAGCAAACTCTTGATGTCCAGGTCGGTGGTGATAGTTTCTGTGATCCGCCGACCATCGAAGCCCATCGGGTTAGGCACATCAGGGGGCGCGGAGACATTGAAAACACGATAAACGTTGCGCCAGAGGGCGGCGATCGAGAGCGGCGCGACATCGAGCCCCATTTTTACGTCTAGGAGGGACTCATACATGAGGTAGCGCTCAAACGCATTGCGGAAAATCTCTTCAAATCGACCCTGCTCTACGGAATCCCCATTGCCTTTAAAGCGCTCCCAATAACCCAGGAGCTTTGCCAAGGTTTTTTCAATCAGATCCGCATCAACATCAGTCGGATCATCGCCGCCAATCGTCACGCTGCAGTAAATATTGAGCTGCTTGACTCGCCGTACCCCGGCTTGAGCCAGTTCTTGAACGCGCTTCTTTTCGCTCATCATGATGAGCTTTAGCTCTGGAGAGGCGGCCTTGTCAATCACTTGATCTAGTTCCGCTTGGCGATCAGAGTCGTCTGCAAAGCTGGATAAGTGGAACGTCAGACTACTGCCAGAAAACAGCTCTTTCAGTCCCGATTCTAGTTTTTCCAGCGTCGGCAATACTTGATCAGGCCGCAGGACATCGTGAATACCTTTGCAGGTAAACCCAAAGACCAGGCGGTAAAGCCCCTTTTGAGACAGCAAGGCAGCGCCAACGTCACGCCCCTTCATTTGAAACTGGACAAAGCCTCTGAGGGCGCAATAATCCTCAAAAGCCTGCACTACCTGGTTTTTCCGCTGCCCTTTGGTAACCAGAGCAACCTTACGTTTTCCAAGTTTCGCGTCTTTTCGGCTCATGACTTTTCCAAAACAACGGAGTTCAGGTATTGATGCGCTTTGGCCGACCCTGCCGGCGTGATCGCGGGTGCCGACGCGGCTGGCGGTTAGCTTTTTTGGCAGCTTTGGCGATTTTGTCGGGATTAAGCTCTAGAGGTGGTTCTAGCGGACTGCTGTGAGGCAGGTGGCCGTACAACCAGAGGGGAGGACAATGAAATTTCGACAGGAATCGACTCGCATCACTCCCCGTGACGATCCACCAGGTCGCAATGCCCCACCCGATACTCAGGATGGTGATGATCCAGCTCAGCCCCAGAATGCGATTGGCAACGACAATATTTGCCAAGGTGATCACCGACCAGGGAATCAGTTGGTCTGCCGGAATAGGGCCGAAACTCGGCTTCAGATTTAAGGCTCCATTCACCTGAATAAATTCATCTGGATTCCGTGTCGCCATCATTAGACCTGCTGCACAAGCAAGGCTATCGGCCTAGAAAGGCCAGCCCGATAGCCAGAATTACGCGGACTGCTAGCCAGCACCCACCACCAATGTGGTCAGCACGTCAGCCACCACGACCGCCATCACGACGATGATGGGGGCCTTGGCCATTTGCTGCCAATCATCGTCGTTGCGACCAGCGTTAATCACCCGAATCAAAGACACGCCAATGTACAGGAGAAATAATGCCCGGAGTACCCCAAACACAATTGGGATCGTTTCACCTGCCGCATCGCCAAACGTCGTTGTGAAGAAGTCCTCTGCCCCCTGGAAGAACTGGGCGTAGGCATTGCCGTTCAGGGCACCCCACAGCGATCCACCAAATACCAATGCAGCGATCAGCCGCATGTATTTGCGGTGGCCGATCTTGGCAAGCAGGCGCTGGATAACGGAATTATTCTTCTTCGCTCGGCCCACGATCACCTTCACGGCAGCAAGCAGGCCGACGCCAATCGCCAACACCGGCGCGTTTGCCGCCAAATATACCGCTGCTACTCCACCCATCGCGCAATAAGGCAGCAGGTGGCTCAACTTACGCAGGAACTCATTGTCTTGCAGGCTTTGAATCCAGGACGGACGTGAAACGGGCGTGGTCGCTGCTGTCGAAGTGGAATGACACCGATGGCCACGGAGATCAGCAATCAGGCGATCAGAGAGCTGGCGCGCCAAGGCACGTTGTTCAGTTGTCAGCGTGATGTGAGTCATATCAAATACCTAAAAGAAGGGCACGTAATGCTTGACCAGGCGGCTCGCCACTCCAAGCGGCTCACCCACGAGGAACAACATACCGGGCAGATATCTCTCAGTTGTCCCCGTGCCCTGCTTTTCGGTAAAGAATCAAAGCTCTACTGCAAACAAAAAACAACAAGCAAGAAGTTGCGTAAAGAATATAAAGGCAAGCTAAAAGAGCGGCGGCGAGAACACTCAAACAAATGCATTTATGCAATCTTTAGAGGAACGCAAAAATAAGATTGGGTTTTATTTATATGCGTATTCTTCTCATTGGTCAGGACGAAAAGCTGATCACGTCTTTTCGAGCAGTTTTTGGATCGTATAGAGCCGAAGTAAACTGTTGCTCTCCGGCTGATTCGGTCTCAACTATTGCGAAAGACGAACCAGATATAGCACTGCTGGACACTGAAACTTGTTTGGCCCTGCCGCCCTTCTTTTCGCAGCTCGAAAGGCTGTATACGTGCCCCATTACAGCCGGGTATTATCCCATTCTGATTGGCCTGATTCCCCGTCAAATCGATGTCAAACATTCACGAATTTATCTTGACCTTGGCTTTGATTTGGTTTTCCAAAAACCGGTTGACTGCGACTTTTTCTTTTCGCAAGTCAACGCTTTGGATCGGCGAATTGGCATTGGCAAAAATACTTTAATATCACCACATTTATTGATCAATACAGCAACTCAAGATTGTTACCTCAAAAATACTAATGGCACACTTCTGGGTCATTTTCGGGTCAGTCCCGTTCAGTTTTCTATTTTGAAATTATTGATTCAGTCCCCGCGCGGAATCTGGAGTCGCACCACACTGATGCGGCGGATTACCAGAGAAAACTCAGCTGAAATCAGCGATCGAGCAATCGATAAAGCCATCTACAAGATCCGGAAAATTATTGCAGACTGCCTGACGACATTGAGCGAGCAGCCATCCCAATGGCAAATCGCGGCAGGCTACAAGCACCCGTTCATCCACACTCAGGAGGGCGGTGGATACTATTTTTTCGATGCCCTACAGCTGCCTAGTGAGCTGGCACTTAGTTGGAGCAGCCCACCCATCAATGGACGTCCGTATGAAGGCGGCTGGGAAACGACAGCCATGTACTCCACACAAAAGTGTGGCTGACTCGACCCTGAATCTGCTCTGCCGCAATCGCCCCTAGGAAACGCGAGTCGTAGGATTCATCGCGATTATCGCCCAGCACAAAATAATGCTCAGCCGGCACCTTTATTTCAGCGTAGTCTTCGGTTGTAGGGATGACATAGTCTTCTGCGACCGCATCGCCATTTACAACGAGTTGCCCCGCCTCAATCGCAACCGTATCCCCCGGCATGGCCACGACTCGCTTGATGAACTTTACGGGTTCGCGAGCGCCTAGTCCATTGCGAAAATTTGAGTCAAACTGCACAATATCGCCCCGTTGAGGTGTCCCGCCCCCGGCGTAGTGAAGCTTATTCACTAATACCCGAGCCCCAACATTAATCGTTGGCTCCATTGAAGCAGTGGGCACTACGTCAATGGGAAAAAGCGCTCTCAGCGCGAGAAATAATAAGATTCCGGGACCACCGATCCAAAGCGTGTCGAACCAGCTATCTCGAATGATGGCTCTGCCTTTACATGAAGAGAGTTGCATGGCTCTAGTCCTAAATTAGCGACACAAAATTCTGAACTCTCTGCTCCAATGTCAGAATCGCCAGTTCCAAAGTGGTCAGTGATTGAAGCTGAGCGGCATTGAGAGAGCGCTCTGACAAGACCTGGCAAATCTCAGTTAGCTCTGAGGCATTGGCCTGCAAGTCTTGAATCAGAACGGGGGCAGAATCATCCAGGGGAGGCTGTAATATCCCTAAACCAATATCCTCGAAAGCTTTGTATAGAGAGGCCTCAAGCTGATCAAGCGGGAAGTCCCCCGAGGGTTGACTAGAGCACATACATCCTCCTTTCAAGGATCTTTCTAGCAACGTATCAGGCAGATATCTCTCAGATATCCCCCTGATCTTTTTTAATATTTGGGGGATATTCCATGAGGTCACCGACGAAATCAGCGATGATTGATGAAAATTCTAGGTTGCCCTGATGTCAATTTTTGAGCGCGTTAAACGTTTAATCGAAATCGGTTGCGCCATCGCGTTTGGTTGCCTGGGTCTGCTGGCTTTAAAGGGAGGTCTCGATGGCGTTCAGTTTGCCGCAGGGTTTATCCTCCTTACGGTGACTTTCGCGGTGCCCCTGAATAGCTGGAGAAACACTTGGCGCAGCTTTGGCGGGATGCTGCGCTGGCTGCTGATGGCGATCGGATGTTTTACTGTTTCGGTTTGAGCGGATATTCAAGTGTCATGCGATAGCGGTTGTGTGATCAGGCGTGGGACCCAAGAGCCGCCGCTCGCTGATCACACAGACAGCTCTTAGATGCCCCTATTGCGAAAACGCAAAATAATGATTTAGAGTACCTTCGACATCCTTTCATGCAGAAGAATTGGGCTGAACCTTTTAATAAAGATTCAGCTTTGGTCACCGTTACCAAGGCCAGAATAGGACTCAATTGAAGTAATTTAGTTGACGAATCCCCATCCCCCCAAAGGGGATATTGACGAGGCAAAACAGAGTACTCCAATGACAAACATAAACCTGAGACAAGCGCTCAGGATGACAATTCAGGATCTAGCCTTGAATAGACGAGAAATCGCTGAGAAAGGCGGCATTTCTAAGAGCAGCCTTTCTCGGTTTTTGGCAGGAGAAACTGATCTAGGCGCAAGTCGCTTGGAATCAGTCATCAACGCCCTACCGGAAGAGGCAAAAAGCCGCTTCTTTTTATTATTGTCCCCCCCTATATCAACACCGAACGGCTCACCCGGCCTCAGTTTACTGGCCCGCTTAGAAAACCACTTGAAGGGTTGCGACCAACAACAATTTATGGAAGTGCTTAAGATAGTGGTTGATGCCAGGCGAGAACGGCTAGAAGCCAACTGATTAAGCTCTGTCTGACGCCCTTCGCACAATTTCTCCCAATATTCCGGTAATGTCTCCGTCATGGAAACAGCGAACTTCTCCGGTACCTGGACCGACAATCAACGTAATCTCGGTGTGTTTAATGAGTTCGCTTAAGCATTCTCTCCGGTCGGCATCGCTGAGATCCAAATAGGCACGCACCACTCCTGCGGCACGAGGCGAGATAGAAAAGTTAGAGCTGGTCATGAGCTATGAGGTGCGTCGCTGAGTAGTCCCTGGATCTGGTCGGTAATGCACTCCAGCTAGAAAGAAAAGTCAATAGCTCATTATTTTAACTGGCAGTAATAGAAGTGGCAAAAGAGCTGCCAGAGTGCCGTTTATCCGGTCAACTTTGGATTTTGAGTGGAGGCTTCATGAATAATAGCCAACAGCTCAATTTGTTCCTTTTGGCTGCACTGGTGACAATAGCTGGCGATTAGACCAAAAAAAGCTTGTCTAAAGTCTTCTCTGGACAATTCAGTCACGGGCTGCCCTAGCTGTCCTGACTCGCCCTGCAACAACGTAAAGCCACTGACCAGCTTAGATAAAAAATAGGAATACTGATACGGAGTCAGCGCATCTAATAAAGACTCCATGGTAGAGACATTGATGCTTCGGCGATTGTTCCTGAATTCAGACAGCGTAGCTTCAGGAATACCGGCCCTAGCAGCAAGCTGTTTTGCATTGTCTGTACCCGTCAGCGTATCCCGCAGGGTGTCACGTAGAGCCACCTGAATGGTGATTCGAGGCGGCGTGGGCTTTTCGTTCTCGCTTGCCATCACAAGTTCATACCAAAGACAAAATACACTTCATCAACATACACGGATTTTGCGGCAGGGGAGCACCCTTCGTTGTTCACGAAATGTTGCAGAAATGTAATAGCCTCGCACCCTCTGGAAGCGGGAAGTTCACAACTTCTTAGCCCGCTTTTCAGAGAGCTCGATTGCCCAAATAGAGCAATCGACGATAGCATAGGCACAAGCAATTAAGATTTAAGATAATTGAAGCAAATATGCATAAAGGAATCTTGGTTTCCGCTGATATGGCTATCTAGGCATAGCGCGTAGAAGAGAACCCCTGATGCGACCAACATCAGAGGTTCTAAAAACAGGAAGTATTGGTTTCACCACCTTTCTTCCAATTAAATCTGAGCCTTACTCAGCTCTGGGCCTTACTTAGCTCTGGAGCCTTACTTAGCTCTGGAGTCTTTAGGCCTAGCTGCACTTATGTTAGCAGCTAGGTAGATTTTGCAACGCCTTTTTTGCAAAATCACAGAAGGCTCAAGGTTCTAATCTCTCCATAACCTTGACGCTTTATGATTTGCCCTAACGAAGAGAATGCTCCGTTATTGCCCCAGTCTGAAGACGGGCAGCAACTCCTAAATATTTTTGGCGATTACCTCTGGGAAGCGTTGGAGTCCCCCAACACTTCCCCGGCCCGGTGGCGCACCTTGAACTACGAGCAAAGGCCGCGATCTCTATGGCGTAACTGGCTAGACCCTCACAAGCTCGTTGGCGTCCGGTTCGGCCATACGACTCAATATGCGCTGATTGACCTCGACGTATTAGGGCGTTACTGCAACGCTGATGCCGTCACAGAAATCACCTTTGCGCTAGCCTGCATTATTCATGAGGCCACCCAGCGGGTAGCAGGAGACTTAAAATGACG
>ERZ1740058.302-NODE-302-length-41138-cov-6.377334_pt1 | contig 41138 bp, 34 predicted proteins | sample MGYA00581745_ERZ1740058 | MGnify/ENA primary metagenome ERZ1740058 (study PRJEB43018, sample SAMN04849742) | marine metagenome | isolation source: floating plastic debris | place: Pacific Ocean | collected 2008-08-30 | study: EMG produced TPA metagenomics assembly... | reverse complement strand
CCAGGTTTTCATCCTGGTAACAGGGGTTCGATTCCCCTACGGAGTACCATTTATTGTTTAACTTTCTCACTGCTTGCACGGTGATGCTCCGTTCGTCTAGGGGTTAGGACGCCAGGTTTTCATCCTGGTAACAGGGGTTCGATTCCCCTACGGAGTACCATTTATTTTTCCCTTCCACCTTCGGGTGGGAGGGTTTTTTTGTTTACAGTTGGATTAGTTTTACTGTTAAAATCGGGTATTTCTTACATGTGTAAGTGTAAATGGAATACGCGTGCCTTTTTCTCCGTTGGTGGTAGTTGCATTTAGTAAATTTAAAATTCTGAAATGCAAGAACTCTGAAGTATGCCAAAATCTATTAACAGCGAATATAGTACTAAAATACTTTTGCTGTTGTTGCTTATTATCTCTTATCATCAACTGGCAGCGAGAACATCTTCCGAAAATCTTACTTATCCAGTACTGAAAGTGGCCTATTTATCGGATAGTAGCCATAGCTTAGATATTCAGCAAGTTGCTAGCCCTTCATATAGTAGGAATTTCATAGATGCTCCTTCACAAACGCTTAATTTTGGTTTCTCTTCTTCTACTTACTGGATAAGAGTTTCGTTGACAAGGGCTGATAATATTCCCGAGTTATGGTACTTAGCAGTAGGTTATCCTTCTTTGGATACCGTACAATTCTACACTTCTGGTCAGAATAACCACTGGGATTTACAACAAGCGGGTGATAAACTACTAAAAAATCAGTCGGAGATTCGCTATCGTAAACCATTGTTTCAATTTAGCCTTCCCGATACTACCCAGCACGTTTATTACCTAAAAATTAGAACGCAGGGTACAGTGCAGGTTCCCCTAAAATTATATGCGCAGGACGAATTACTGCCTCGTCAAGTACAATCAGAGCTTATTGAAGGACTGTATTACGGAGCCATGATCTTGATGGTACTTTACAACTTCTTTCTATTTGTGGCGCTAACTGAGAGAGCCTATCTATACTATTGCTTATTTGCCTTAGGTAACATCTTCGCAATCGCCGGACTCGAGGGACAATTAGCCTTTTACCTTTTTCCTGGAAGTAATTGGTACGACCAGTTATTTATTTCTAGCTTTTTTGCTGCTATCTTTTGGGCACTGACCTTTACCATTACTTTTCTAGATACCCGGCGTTTTGCTCCTCGAATGAATCGCATGCTCATTGGACTTGCCGTGATTACTGCTATCGCCTTTGTTTCATCGTATATCATTCCTTATCGTATGAGTGCTACCTTGGTAGCTATTTTGGCGATGATCGCTCCAACAGCTGCATGGGGCAGTGGAGTGTTAGTCTGGAAGCAAGGTAATATCTCCGCGCGTTTCTTCGTAATTGCTTGGTCTTTGTACCTGATTTCCGTAATCCTGATTGGATTGAGAAATTTCGGTTGGATTTCCAATCAAATACACCTAGAACATATTGTCCAGATAGGATCAGCACTAGAGGCACTCTTATTGTCTTTTGCTTTAGCTGATAGAATTAATCTGTATCGAAATGAGAAGATTAAAGCACAGGAGCAAGCACTGAAGGTGTCTCTTGAGAATGAGCAAATTATCCGAAATCAAAATCAAGTACTAGAAGAGCAAATTAAAATACGTACACAAGAGGTTACTACTCAAAACCAAGAACTCCGCTACCAACAGGGAACCATCGAGGAGCTCAACAAACAACTTATTTCGTACAGTGAGGATTTAGAAAGGGAAGTATCTAGCCGAACTATTGAACTCACAAATGCTAATAAAAGACTAGTTCAACAAAACAATCGATTAGAGAAGTTTGCGTCAGTTGTATCCCACAAGCTGCGAGGACCTATTGCCCGAATTCTAGGAATGGTTAACATATTAGATAATACTAACCTTACTGATCATAACAAAAAATGTTTTACTCATTTAGAGATGACCGCACAAGGGTTGGATACAGTCATCAAAGACCTTAATCAAATTCTCATTTACCGAAATAGTGCTGATTATCAACTGGTACAAGTGCCAGTGAGAAAAAATGTAGAAACTGCTCTGAACAGGTTGCAGGAAGCGATCACTGAAGAAAATGTGCAGATATACAATTCAATACCTCCCCAGGTGACGGTGTATGCTATCGAGTCATATTTCCAAAATGTGATACAGCATTTGATAACTAATGCTATAAAATACCGATCAGAAGCAGCTCCGGCAGAAATCCACCTTACATCTAAACTACGAGGAAATCAGCTGATATTATCAATAGCTGATAACGGCATTGGCATTGACTTGGAAAAACATCAAGATAAAATTTTCGGTTTGTATCAGCGATTTCATTCTCATAAAGAAGGCAGAGGCATCGGCTTGTATCTAGTGAAAACCCAAATGGAAACGATGGGCGGACATGTAGAAGTGAACAGTACTATGGGGGCAGGCACCGTATTTAAACTTTACTTTAATGCCCAAGTCCCCAGTGAAGATCTTATCTACGAAAGAAGTATAGAGACTTGAACAGAGTTCCCATTACTCGCTGAAACATTCCCTTAATCTGACTAAAACTTCCTGGTTAATGTGTAGTAACGTGGTATATTGCAACTGTAACTATTGCTAACATACCAAACTTTTTAAACTATGCGCTGGCAAGGTAGACGACAAAGCACCAATGTTGAAGACCGACGAGGTGGTCGAGGAAGAAAAGTAGCCGTAGGCGGAGGCTTCGGTACCATTGTTTTAATCGTACTTAGCTTACTTTTTGGAGGGGAGTTCACCGATCTGGTTCAGGTAGATGCCGGAGGCGGAGTTCCAGCTTCTCAAACCACCACCCCTACTAGCTCCGAGGAAGATCAGCTAGCTCAGTTTGTAAAAGTAGTACTAGCCGATACCGAAGATGTGTGGAACAAACTCTTCCAGCAGCAGGGGCAGAACTACCAAGAACCGGTTTTAGTACTGTTTACAGACAGAGTACAGTCAGCCTGTGGTTTTGCTCAAGCTGCCACCGGACCATTCTATTGCCCGGCCGATAACAAAATATACATTGATTTAAGCTTTCAACGCACCTTAAGCCAGCGATTAGGCGCACATGGCGACTTTGCTATGGCTTACGTAGTTGCTCATGAAGTAGGGCATCACATTCAAAACCTGTTAGGAATTAGCCGTCAGGTACAGTCTCAGCGGGGACGCATCAGCCAATTAGAGTATAATAGATTATCGGTACGATTGGAGTTGCAGGCCGATTTTCTAGCTGGGGTATGGGCGCATCACGCTGACCGGATGTTCGATATTCTCGAGCAAGGGGATATTGAAGAAGCCCTACGAGCGGCTAACGCTATTGGCGACGATAGACTTCAAAAACAGTCGCAGGGATACGTTGTACCCGATGCCTTTACACACGGCACGTCGGAACAACGTATGCGTTGGTTCCGTAAAGGATATGAGACTGGTGACCCTTCTCAGGGCAATACTTTTGAAACTGAAGTACTATAGCGTATTATTCGTACGTGACGCATCTTGTTTCATTTTCATTTAGGAAGATAAAAACTCAATGAGTTGGTCTTTTGCCAATGGTTTGCTAACGAACTGACTTACGCTAGCGTAGCTGAGTGCCTCTCGTTGGTCGCGGTCGCGCACCGAACTGGTAAGAACAACAATTTCGGTGTTGAGATTTGCGTAATCGATCTCTTGTTCAAACTTTTGGACAAACTCTATTCCGTTTAGTTCCGGCATGTTAAGGTCTAGCAAGATATAGCGAGGAAAGGAAGACGGATTAGCTGCACAGTCTTTCAACCATTCCAGTGCCTGGTAAGGATTGTTATGAGTAACGAAATATTCGGCGTACGAAGTCTTTTCGATCAGTAGCTGGTAAATTTCCAGCGTATCATCATCGTCATCAATCATTACAACCATAGCACAGGTTAGGGTATTTGGGTTACACTCAAAAATAGCAGCTTAAGCAGCTAGTTGGTAGTAACTTAGATAAAGTAGTGCTTCCAATAGTACATTATCAAGAATCATTAGTGCCAAGTTATTATTTTTTTCGTAATTCTTCGTAGCGAGGGTTAAAAGTTACCCAATTCAGTAGTATATAATTCCTTTTAGAGCTCTATAGAAGCAATGACTTGAGCAAAAAGCACAAAAAACCATTGCCCTTTTAGTAGATGCCCAATAAATTGTAGCTTACTTGAATAAGTAACAAGCTAATTTTGTTGAAAACGCTAACCTTATCAAATACATCGTTATGAAAATACCTGACGTACACCACCTAAAATCATGGATTGACGAACATCGCCATTTGCTTAAACCTCCGGTAGGTAATGCCCAGGTCTATCAGCAGACGAAAGATTTTATTGTAATGATTGTGGGTGGTCCCAATTCTCGCAAGGATTTTCACTATAATGAAACCGAAGAGTTTTTCTACCAGATAGAAGGAGACATCACACTGAAGGTGCGAGAAGATGGGAGAACTAAGGACATTCATATCCGGGAAGGCGACATATTTCTGCTACCGGCTAAAGTACCGCATAGTCCGCGGCGGCCAGCCAATACCATCGGGATGGTGCTTGAGAAAATTCGTACCTCTGATCATACCGACGGATTGTTGTGGTTTTGCGAGAATTGTGGGCATAAACTCTACGAAGAGTATTTTCCACTAGAAGATATTGTAAAGCAACTGCCTCCGATTATCAACAAATTTCATAACTCAATAGAGTTGCGTACCTGCGACAATTGCGGTACGGTAATGGATGTTCCCAGTTAATGATGACTAATGAATAATGCCACCGTGCGACGGTCGCCGCGGTGCGGATTAGTAACTAATGGGCAGTCAATTCATTAGTCATTCATCATTACATATCGTTCAGGCTCCAGTCGTATTCGTAGTACGTTAACTGATACGAGGATGGAATCGGGTTTTGACGATACTTATTTAGAAACTCAGTAATGGTCTGCCCGTTCTGGGTGAAATCCTTTTTGTACCAATCGAATATTTTAGAAACTGCCACCTGATTTTTCCCGGACTGTACCCGGATAAATTCGTCGTCGTTCACTGATTTCTGCGTACGATCTGCAAGCTGCTCATCGAGTTTGCTTGGAACATAGGCGAAGCTAGCTAAAGGAGGGCAGCTTTTAGCCGCACAAGCTAACGCGAAATGAATACGAGGATCATCGTAGGTTAGTACTAGCTCCTTGATTTCTAGTTCGTTTAGTGTTATCTTTTTCCCAGCCACTGTGTGGTCGACCTGATCAAAAAAACCACTCCTATTCATAGGTGATTTCAATGGATAGTATTTGGCTACCTGGTAAATTACGATAAGGTTATAGGCATTAATGTAAAAAGCTTTCTTTTCGGTTTCGGATGCACCCGACAAATCCATTCTGCCAATTTGCTGATATAAAGACTCTATCTGTGCAAAGTTTTTCTTAACCCCAGTATAGTCTACATCGCCACCCATTACCCACTTTCTTAGAAATTCATCAGATTGATTAAAGAATTCAGAAAGAGGGGTTGCCGAGACGTTAAACGAGAAAAAAAGGAATAAAATAGCCGACCTCATAATTTAATTATTTTATAATTTAATTGCACTATTAATATACGTCAGATATTTGGGAGAGTGAACACATTTTTGTCGTTCTCCTTACATTCACAGGTTTTCGTTGCTTTTTCCCGTCAGTAATAGCATAAAAAAGCCCAAACAGTAACGTTTGGGCAGTCACAATCTATTCTAGCCTAAATTATTGATCGTTTAGACTCCAATCATATTCATAGTAGCCGAGCTTGTAAGAATCGGGTATTTTCTCGTCTCGATATTGGTTGATGTACGCTAGTACTGACGATTGATCTTTAGTAAAATCTGACTTATACCAGTCGAATATCTTGGAAACCAGTACCTTCTTTTTGCCTTTATTAACTCTGATAAATTCAGGATTATTAAGTGCCTGACGAGTCTTTTCTTCTATTTGCTCGTCAAGCTGCTCGGCTTGATAGGCAAAGTCAGCCAAAGGCGGACAACTCAGGGCGGCACATACCAATACGAAATGTGCTCGGGCATCAAAATGGTTTTTCAGCAAACGCTCTTTTTCCAGTTGGTTAAGCGTAAGTGACTCTCCTGCCACCTGATGTTTCTTCTTATCAAAAAAACCGTTAATGTTCATCGGCGACTTCACCGGGTAGTTTTCAATAATCTGATAAATGGTGATGATGTTGTAAGCATTGATGTAAAAAGCCTTCTTTTCGGCATCTGATGCACCATCTAACGACATGCTACCAATCTGCTGATAGAGTTCTTTCACTGATTCCTGCTCTTTAGCTAGTGCCTGGTAATCTACCAAACCGTCTTTTACATGGCCCTCCAACAGTTGATCAGTGCCTTCAGTAAACTTGCTTATGTCTAATGTTGCGAAACTAGAAATCAGTATCGATCCTACTATAATTGTCTTAATCATGGTATGTTAGTTTTGTTTACTCCCGTTAACGAAAGTATCCCGATTTAGATAAGCAGAAAATGTCGGTATCGTGACATAGGGTATTACCCACATACAATCTTGCATTTTAAGTAGTTACTATTATTAAGTATTTTCCACACTTTCTGTTTTGTCAATATGCGGACATAAACTTCGCAACACTTCTATATACTTGCGAATAATTCGTAAATAGCCGAATATTTTTTTTGATTTTCTACTTTTTAACATATGTACGTATGAGAAGAACAACTATCAACTTGATTAGTACTACTATCCTTTTTAGCAGTTTTTTAGTTACACATACTGCAAAATCTCAATCGTTAGCCGACGGATTTATGAAAGGAAAAGGGCACGGAAGCTTGGTCCTTTCTTACTCCTGGGAGCAGTATAATGAATTTTACTTCGGGAGCGAACGAATGGATGCTCCACCGCCCTTTGGGGGAGAAATCACTACCCAAAGTGTAAGCTTATACGGTATTTATGGATTGACTGACAATCTGGATATTATCGTAAACTTACCGTTTATCGCGGCGCAAGGTGCCAACGAAGAACCAGAAGCTCCTGACCAAAACGTTAGTGATTTGCAAGATGTTGCCCTATTCTTAAAGTGGCGACCTCTTTATATAGAAACCGAATCTGGCAACTTATCATTCTTAGGCGCAGCCGGTTTTGCTACTCCCTTAAGTGGTTATGAAGCGGATGCTGTTCTGTCTATTGGAAACCAGGCGACCCGAGTTGATGCCCGACTCATGACCCAATATTTCATGAACAATGGCTTCCTTGTTGATTTACAGGCAGGCTATTCCATCCGAAGCAATAACGTACCCAATGCAACCATGTTGGCAGGAAAGATTGGCTACGCAGGAAAAAACTTTTACATCGATGTCTGGTCAGAAACCCAAATTTCCGACAGTGATGCGCCTGACATTGGCGACGCACCATTTAATGAAACTCGGGTAAACTACACGCAAATTGGTATCAGCGGCTACGTTCCGCTAACTAGTGGTTTAGGTATATCAGCCGGAGTTGGACGATACATTAGTGGAAGAAATGTTGGGATTGCTACTCGAGTCTCGGGCGGGGTAGTTTACAGCTTCTAACTTGACCATTAATGAATGATGAATGACTAATGCCACTACGCAACGGTCGCCGCGGCTCGGATTGATGATTAATGAAATGATGAAAAATCTCCATTAATCATCAGTCATTAATCGCTACTCATTAAAAAGGACTGTGGACTATCTACTATGTAATCTACCTGACTTTTTCTACCTTGTCCGTAGCTTAATTTCGTGAGATAAATATTCTAACCTATGCCCCACGTTTGCATTATCGGAAACGGTATTTCCGGTATTACCGCCGCTCGCAATATCCGAAAGTTAAAACCAGCCAGTGAATATAAGATCACCGTTATCTCCGCTGAAACCGACCATTTCTTTTCTAGAACGGCTCTGATGTACATCTACATGGGGCATATGACCTACGAGCATACCAAGCCTTACGAAGACTGGTTTTGGCCCAAAAATGAAATTAGCCTGGTTAGGGATTATGTGGAGAAGGTAGATACCGAAAATAAGACACTGCACTTAAAGCAAGGTTCTTCACTCAACTACGATATTCTCTTGTTGGCAACTGGTTCTAGCGGAAACCGCGCCGGTTGGCCGGGCGAAAACCTAAAGGGGATTCAGGGAATGATTACCTATCAGGACATTGAGGCAATGGAAGGTAATACCGAAAACGTGAAACAAGCGGTGATTGTCGGCGGAGGGTTAATCGGTGTGGAAATGGCCGAGTGCCTCCACACCCGGCATATTCCGGTTACATTTTTCATTCGCGAAAAAGAATACTGGAGCCACGTGCTACCTCCCGAAGAAGCCAAGATGATTAGTCGCCACGTGCGGGCTAATGGGATCAATCTGCTCACCGAACGAAGCGTAAAGGAATTTAAAGGCGATTCTCAGGGACGGGTATCATCCATAGTACTGGAAGATGGTGAAGAATACCCTTGTCAGTTTGTAGGCATTACCATTGGGGTACATCCTAACATCAAGTTTTTGGAAGGTTCCGGGATTGAAACCAACCGGGGAATTTTGGTGGATGAGCAGTTACGAACCAACGTTCCTGATGTGTACGCTACCGGCGATTGTGCCCAGCATCGCAATCCGCCGTCGGGCCGACGTCCTTTAGAACAAATTTGGTACAGCGGGCGCATGCAGGGCGAAACGGTAGCTAAAACCATCTGCGGCCAGCCGATGAAATATGTGCCAGGTATCTTCTTCAATTCAGCTAAGTTCTTCGATATTGAGTATCAGGTATACGGACAGATGAATGCTCAGCAGCAAGAATTTGAGGAGCAATTTTACTGGGAGCACGAAGGTGGAGAAAAGGCGGTTAGAGTTGCCTTTGAGCGCGAAAGCGGAACGGTAATCGGATTCAATCTAATGGGTATCCGCTTCCGCCACGAAGTATGCGACCGCTGGCTACGAGAACAGAGAGACGTACAATACGTAATGGAGCATCTGGAAGAGGCCAACTTCGACCCCGAATTCTACCAGAAGCACGAAGACGAAATCATTCAGAAATTCATTGATACCTACCCCGATCGTCCGGTGAAGCGCAAGCGTAAAAGTGCCATTGCGGCCATATTCGGACTGTAAAGATTCAAACTATGCAAGGAAAAAGTATTACGCAAATTATTGGCCTAGGCCTGTTTATCGCCGGATTCGGCTGCTTTATCGCTATCTTCTTTCTATCTAATTATCAGCTCACCGAAGACACGCTGCTTCAGCAACTGGGAACGGAAAAGGAGAAAAATATGAACGCGGCGGCTCAGCAAACTTCTACCACCGAAAACAATGTAGCTCCTTCTACCTACCAACTATCACTGGAAGGCGCTTCTGATATGCTGAGTAAAACCTACGGTAGTAACTTTGCTTTCATTAGCGATTTGGAAGGTGCTATTCAGCGGGTAAACGAGCAAGCAAAAAGCATCTATGGCATTTCTGATCAGGAAGCTGGTCAGATCGTAGAGAAAATCATTTCTGAAAATGAGGGAACGTATCAGTTAGACGTGGCTACTTCGGTTTTCGGCGAGGGTGAGGCAGGAGAGGCTAAAGCGCAAAAGCTGCGCGATTATACTAACTGGATGGAGGGAAGGCAGTTTAGCAGTGCCGAAGAATTACAAAGCCAACTCAGCGGTCAGGTTACGAATATCAATAATGATATCGCTCGCCAAAAGGGTATCGATAAGTACCGGGCCAAAGGATTGAAAACATCTATTGTAAAAGCTTCTACTGTGGGCTTCATTGCTGAGAACAAACTTGCGGTATTGCTGATTACGTTTCTCACCGCCATTATTGGGTCACTGATGTATTTGCTACCGAGGGTAGAGGAACATCCCGGAATTAAGAACAACCATATTTTCCATTCGGCGCTGAAGCACCGAGGCTGGTTAGGTATTCTGGTCGGTACATTTCTAATTCTATTCTATATCGTACTGTACTTCTACCCCTACTACATGACCAATTGGATTTTATTAGTTGACCCAGTTAGTCTATCTTTAAGTGGCAACCCAGCCGGAGAATTCTTCTTGTACGGCTTCCTCTACACGCTCTGTATTTTTGTGATGGGTATCCGGATGATCATCAATTATCGCCATAATCGCTATCAGATTATACGTACCATTTCGGTTATGTTCTTCCAGACCGCCTTTGCGTTCCTAATTCCTGAAATTCTTATCCGGCTCAACAATCCCTACTTCGACTTCAAAAATATCTGGCCGCTCGACTACGATTTCTTCTTCCCTAGTAGCCTGAACCAATTAATTGATAACGGAGGCTTAGGTTTATTCATGTTGTTTTGGGGCATAGCCTTAATTATTGTAGCGGTTCCGGTCTTTGTCTATTTCTTCGGAAAGCGCTGGTACTGTTCCTGGGTTTGTGGTTGCGGCGGTCTGGCTGAAACCTTGGGTGACCCTTACCGACAACTGTCCGATAAGTCGCTACGGGCTTGGCAGGTAGAACGCTACCTGATCCACGGGGTACTGGTGTTCGCGGTAGTGATGACCATCGGAATGATTTACACCTTCTTCACCGGAAGCGGCAGTTTACTCGGAATTCCTACCTACACCCTGGCGGAGACTTACGGCTTTTTTATTGGGGCAGGTTTCGCCGGAGTGATTGGTACCGGTTTTTACCCGCTGATGGGGAATCGGGTGTGGTGCCGCTTCGGTTGTCCACTAGCCGCTTATTTGGGTCTGGTACAACGCTTCAAGTCCCGCTTCCGCATTACCACCAATGGCGGTCAGTGCATATCCTGCGGCAACTGCTCTACCTATTGCGAAATGGGTATCGACGTACGCTGGTACGCTCAGCGTGGACAGAATATTATCCGGTCTTCCTGCGTCGGCTGTGGCATCTGCTCAGCCGTTTGCCCCCGAGGAGTACTCAAACTAGAAAATGGTCCGGAAGAAGGCCGCTTCGGTATGCCCATCATCATTGGCAACGACAGCGTTCAAATTGACGGCACTACGAAGACGCCCGAACTGAAGCCGGAGGAACCCGCCGTGGTAAGTTAATCTGGTGGTACTTGTAAAAGTAGCGGAACGCAATTAGCGCAATAAGGGGGATAATCGCCGGATGATACTCTTGCGGAATTACTTCTGAAGCAGCGATTAATCCAAGATAAAAGAAACCACTAATTAAGAAGTAAAGCTTTGCGCCGATGCCTAGCTGCTTACTCGTAAGCAGTATAGCCGTGAGTAAATGCAGCGGATGTGCCCAAAGCAAATTCCAGTTTTCTTTGGTAGTCTGATGGTCAGTTGCCAGCCAAAGAATTAACAAAAGTGTGCCCAGCAATCCGATAGCACCAAATAGTATAATATCCGGCCAATGTAATGGCTTTTGCTTGCGGGTGATAATCGTCCAGATCAGAAATACGGCAAACAGCGCGATAAACGTCCAGCGTGGATGCATGTACTCGATCGGTGACACCATCTCCTGCGTCCCGGCCATAATAATTTCATCTCGTTTTACCAGAGGAACGGTTTGACCGTCTCGAGTTAGTGTGCTTCCTTCGAATCCTTCGGCCAGATAGTCGGGTAAAAACATATACTCGTAGGGAGAGGCGGTTTGATCAATCCGTGCTCCCAACGCCAGGTCAATACCGAAGTCTGCCCAGGGTTGAGGGTCCAGATATTCGTCAATAAGTTGCCGGAAAGTTTTTTGCTCGGCAGGTAGTATAAAAGTAGTATCTAACTGTAAGGATTCTCCTAACACAACTTCAAATGCATCGCGAATGCGGGTAGCACAGTTGTCGTAGAAAAAGTCATAAAGGTAAAAGCGATTTTCGGGCAGGGCGTTGTTATTCAAAAAATCAAACAGTGCCTGCTTCTGCTCTAGCGTCAGATTGAATACCTGTTCCCGCACGTTCATCTGTCGTTGCTGCTGCTCCAATTCCACGTATCGAAAATCGTAAGCACTCAACTTATAATTAAGCTTACCCCGCATAAACTTGAGATAAAATCCAGGCTCATCAAAATCAAAAGTACCGTAGTTATAAACTCTATCCAGCGGGGTGCCGCCCATTGACTGAGTGGGGTCTTTTATCCGCAAAGCACTATGCCCGAAAGCGGTATACAGTTGTGAACTGGGCGAGTACGTCAGCAGACTAATGGTAGCATCTGGGGAAAGTTGCTGGCCAACCAGTGGAAAAGAAAAAAATAAGCAGTAAACAACAAGATACGTCCTAAGCCAGTGCATATGATTGCTATGTACATTCACCATAAATGGAAACGAATGCATTGCTCTCTCGTTGCCCTGACCGAGCTAATTTATTCTTAACTGACTAAGGTAGTGAGAGCGTCCATCACCTTAGTTACCTCTTCCGGAGTATTATAAATAGTAGGTGAAAAGCGCAGGCCGCCGGTAGGAGCGCAAGCAATATGGTGCTGTTCGTACAGTTGATTAAAGAGTTGAACGTGATTCTGCTCAGGAAACTGCGCAATCACCACCCCACCGCTCATTTCTTTGGTCACTGGAGTAACGAGTGTAGCTTGAGGAAAATGACTTTGTATCTGCTCTTTCAACTGACTAGCCAAACTGCTAATGCGTTGAGCAATTTGCTTCTGACCAATAGCTTCGTGAAATTCTACTGCTTTGCTGAATGCCGGAATTTTCGCAATATCCTGCTGACCTAAGGAAGAAAGTCGCTCAATGTCGTCCGACGCGTGCTTCTCGTATCCAGCAGCTACCAGGTGGGGCCATAATTCAGAAATGAGTGGCTGACGCACGTACAGAATACCCATTTCCCGAGGACCCAAAAACCATTTATGGGCACTGCTGGTATAAAAATCGCAGCCAATAGCCGATAAATCCAGCTCCCGACTACCGAAGGATTGGGCTCCATCTACCATCGATAAGATTCCTTTCTCTCGGGCTATTTTACACAACTCATCGGGCATAGCCACTCCTGTGGTATTAGAAATGTGCGAAAAAGAAAGCAACCGAGTGCGCGGGGTAAATGCCTGCAAAAAAGGATCAATAAGTTCCTGAGGCGAAGCTGGGTTCTCCGGTGTGCTCACTACTTTCACGGTAAATCCGGTACGTCTCGCCTGCACCTGCCAGACCAGCAGGTTAGTCGGGTGATTCTGCTCCCAGAGCACCACCTCATCGCCTTCTTTCAGGGGTAGCCCCTGCACAATAGTATTATTGCTTTCGCTGGTATTGCGGGTTAGTGTGATTTCCTCAATACTCACGTTGAGGTAGTTCGCTAATTTGCTGCGAAGCTCCGTTCGTAGTTCACCAAACTTTTTCCGGTTGTGGAAGGAAGCATCGTAGTCTAAATCCTGCGTACCGGCGTACACCGCTTCGGAAACTGCCCGGGGACTGGGACATAAATTAGCCGCATTCATTAGAATCAGGTTGGGCCGCAAGCCAAACTGCTGCCGTATCTGTCGCCAGTACGCTTCACCTTCTTCGACAGAGTCTATCGATAGAAGCAGCGCGTTTTCGGCTGACAAGGAAACGGGTAGAGCACTTAGGCTGGCTCCGGCCAGGGTCTTCTTCAGAAAACGACGACGAGAGGTAGGTTGGTAGCTATTTTTCATAATATTGGTTTTGCAGAATAGACTATCTAAAAATTAAATTTTGAAAATCATCTATTTCACCAAATATACTAATATATGTCTTATGAATACCTCTCACCGCTTCGTGTTTTTCAGTAACTGGGGCTTTTCCTGGCTCTAAAAAAGGCTAACTTTACATCCCTAAAAGTTAACCTAAACTGAATAGACATATGCTACGGACGCATACCTGCGGCGAACTACGACTAGAAAATGCTGGGACAGAAGTAACCCTCACCGGATGGGTACAGCGCAAACGCGATAAAGGGGGAGTACTGTGGATTGATCTGCGCGACCGCTACGGGCTCACTCAACTAATTTTTAAGGAAGGTGAAACGGCCGAGGAACTGATTAAAAAGGCCCAGGATGTAGGGCGCGAATACGTACTAAAAGCCAGCGGAAAGGTAATCGAACGCTATTCCAAAAATCCCGATTTACCCACTGGTGATATCGAAATTGAAGTCACGGATTTAGAGGTGCTGAACCCCTCCAAAGTACCGCCCTTTACCATTGAAGATAACACCGACGGTGGTGAAGACCTGCGGATGAAGTATCGCTACCTGGATTTGCGCCGCAACGAAGTGCGTCAGAAGCTCCAGCTCCGTCACCGCATGATGCAGCAAACCCGCCGCTACCTGGATGGGGAGTACTTCATCGAAGTAGAAACCCCGGTACTCACCAAGTCCACTCCCGAAGGTGCCCGCGATTTTGTGGTACCTTCTCGCATGCACCCTAGTGAGTTTTATGCGCTACCCCAATCGCCGCAAACGTTTAAGCAACTGCTGATGGTTTCCGGCTTCGACCGCTACTACCAGATTGTAAAGTGTTTTCGCGATGAAGACCTCCGGGCCGACCGCCAACCCGAGTTCACCCAGATTGACTGCGAAATGTCGTTCGTCACCCAGGAGGACGTGCTAAACACCTTTGAAGGATTAACCAAGCATCTGTTCCGAGAAGTGAAAGGGCTGGGGCTGGTAGAAGATTTTCCTCGAATGAGCTACGCTGATGCCATGAAGTACTACGGCAACGATAAGCCCGATACTCGTTTCGAAATGCGTTTTGTGGAGCTGAACGAAGTAGCTCAGGGCAAAGGCTTCAACGTCTTTGATAGTGCCGAACTAGTCGTCGGAATCGTAGCCTCTGGCTACGCCGAATACTCTCGTAAGCAACTGGATGCGTTGACTAATTTTGTCAAACGCCCGCAAGTTGGCGCGAAAGGCTTAGTGTACGTGAAGTGTAATGCCGATGGTACGTTTAAGTCATCGGTAGATAAATTTTACAGTCAGGATGATTTGAAGGAGTGGATGCAAACCATGCAGGCCCAGGAAGGTGACTTGCTACTGGTACTATCGGGCGATGCCCATCCTACTCGCAAAGCTCTATCTGAACTACGGCTGCATATGGGTTCCGAACTAGACTTGCGCGACAGATCCGTCTACAAACCGCTGTGGGTAGTAGATTTCCCGTTGCTGGAGTGGGACGAAGACACTCAGCGTTACTACGCCATGCACCACCCCTTCACCTCACCTAAGCCGGAAGACATTGAAAAGTTAGATTCCACGCCGGGAGAGGTACGAGCTAACGCTTACGACTTGGTAATCAATGGCGTAGAAATTGGTGGCGGCTCCATCCGAATTTACGACCGGGGCTTGCAAAAGAAAATGTTTCAAGTGCTGGGCTTTACCGATGAAGAAGCCCAAAAGCAGTTTGGCTTTCTGATGGATGCCTTTGAGTACGGGGCTCCTCCCCACGGTGGTATTGCCTTCGGTTTCGACCGCATGTGTGCCCTCTTCGACGGAGCCGATTCTATCCGCGACTACATCGCCTTTCCCAAAAATAACGCCGGTCGCGATGTGATGATTGATACTCCTTCCACCATTGCCGACGAGCAGTTAGACGAACTGGGAATTGAGGTCAAGGAGAATGAGAAGTAATAAAACCACATAAGTCACTTAGAGTTTCCTACTGTGTACTATGTGTCTATGTGGTTTCTTTCAAACCTTCATCAAGTAAGCACGTTTCCCTATAAAATTCTTATAGTATGAAACGAATTGAGCCAAAGCCGGGTCAGGAGTCAGTATGGGATTATCCGCGCCCTCCGCGGGTAGAAGATGTAAGCAAACACGTACGGGTCGTTTTTAACGGAACCGTAATTGCCGATACCAACCATGCTAAGCGGGTACTGGAAACCAGCCATCCGCCAGTCTACTACATCCCACCGGAAGATATTAAAATGGACTTTCTGCACCGAACGCAGCAAACCACCTACTGCGAGTTTAAAGGCCGAGCCGGCTACTATACCGTACGCGTAGGCAACAAAGAAATACTCGAGGCCGCCTGGTTTTATCCCAATCCGGTACAGGGCTACGAAACCCTGAAAGACCACGTGGCCTTTTACCCGAGTAGAATGGAAGCCTGCTACCTAGGCGATGAACAAGTAAAAGCTCAGGAAGGTGACTTCTACTGCGGCTGGATTACTTCCGACATCGTTGGCCCCTTCAAAGGCGGGGCGGGAACCTGGGGCTGGTAATCCTAGTTCTAATCCTTGTATAGCCAATCACTTATGAAAAATCAACTTGGACCGCCGAGCGGCCGCATAGAGGAGCTTCTAGCCGAATCACTTCGGAAACAAAATCAACACAGCGAGCTATTAACTAAGCTGGTTGAGAGTGATGAACGACAGAATCTGCTATTAGAAAAGCTAGTGGATGGTTAGTTGCACCTTAGTAGTTGCGTAGATGATCTTGCTCAGGGGATCAAACAGTTGCGAGGTGACATGAACAAACTTATGTTCATCGCTTGATTAACTATCTTCAGACAAAGCATAACAAACTAGAAGACCGGTTAACTTGTTTAGAAAACCAATTCTTTAAAACCTCTTAAATATCACCAAAACCTATGAAAACAGTATTATTCTCTCTCGTTCTGGGCTTATTTGCCTACGCCACGCAGGCCCAGCAGTACTTTGGCGAAAAAATTACTGATGACAGTGCTATTTCCACGACTGAACTGATGGATGAACTAGCTGAAGAAGGTAGTATGCAAACGAAAGTCAAAGGGGAAGTAACTGACGTTTGTCAGGTTAAGGGCTGCTGGATGACGTTAAACGTTGATGAAAACCAGGAGATAATGGTGCGGTTCAAGGATTACGGCTTCTTTGTACCGAAAGATATTACCGGACAGACCGTAGTTGTGGCGGGTCAGGCAGTAATAGATACCGTATCAGTGGAAGACCAGCGCCACCTGGCCGAAGATGCCGGTATGCCAGAAGAAGAAATTAACAAAATTACCGAACCCAAACCTCAGCTTTTCTTCGTTGCCGATGGGGTGATTGTGGAAGATGAATAATAGAGGTTAGCAAAAACATTTTATCGAAAGCCAGTCACTTGACTGGCTTTTTTTGTGCCCTAACCTTCGGAGAAAATCTGTCGGACTGCGTATATTTGCGACCTGATTTCACTGCCAACATTAACCCACTATCTCATGATTATTGGAGTACCTAAAGAGATTAAGAATAACGAAAATAGAGTAGCGCTAACCCCTTCCGGAGCGCAGGAACTTACTAAAGTCGGCCATACCGTTTACATACAGCAAACCGCTGGCGAAGATAGTGGCTTTCTCGACCACGATTATCAAGAGGCTGGAGCCGAAATTCTTCCTTCTATTGAAGCGGTGTACAAATCGGCAGAGATGATTATGAAGGTGAAGGAGCCAATTGCGCCCGAGTACGATCTGGTTCGCAAAGACCAGTTAGTATTCACCTATTTTCACTTTGCTTCTAGCGAAGCCCTTACCCGCGCTATGATAAAAAGCGGTGCTATTTGTCTAGCCTACGAAACTGTAGAACTACCCGACCGCAGTTTACCATTGCTGGTTCCCATGTCGGAGGTAGCCGGGCGCATGTCGATTCAGGAAGGGGCTAAGTATCTGGAAAAACCTATGCAGGGACGAGGTATTCTGCTAGGCGGTGTGCCCGGTGTACGGCCTGCCAAAGTACTTATTCTGGGCGGAGGGATTGTGGGCATGAATGCGGCGAAGATGGCTGCCGGCCTGGGAGCCGATGTTACGGTTATGGACATCAACCTTGATCGCCTGCGTTATCTGGATGATATTCTTCCGCCTAATGTTGACACTTTTATGTCTAGTGAATACAATATTCGCTCGCTAATTAGTACGCATGATCTGATTGTAGGCGCGGTGCTTATTCCGGGCGCGAAGGCTCCTAAGTTAATCACTCGTGATATGCTGAAAGAGATGAGGCCAGGCACCGTACTGGTAGATGTAGCGGTAGACCAGGGCGGCTGCATTGAAACCTGTGAGCCAACTACCCACGAAAACCCTACCTTCGTTATTGATAATGTACTGCACTACTGTGTAGCCAATATGCCGGGAGCCGTTCCCTATACTTCTACCCTGGCCCTCACCAATGCTACGCTACCCTACGCTATGCAGTTGGCCAAACTAGGTTGGGAAAAGGCTTGCAGTATATCTAATCCCCTGAAATTAGGGCTCAACGTGGTGCGAGGCGAGATTGTCTACCAAAGCGTAGCTGAAGCCTTTGATCTGCCGTTCGTCCCAGTAGAGGAACATTTGCAGAAACCAGTATAGAAACTAGCTTACTAAAAAGTAGGAAGTGGTCTTACAACTGCTTCCTATCTAATCACCATACTTAATATTTTATACAAGTCCTAACTTTGAATCGTTTGAACAAATGACCAAACAGGATTTTTCAACAAGCTCTAATGGGAGAGCAGAACCACACTACGACCTGAGCTATGAGCCCATTGTCTCTTCTGGCCTTGCTGCAAGGGGACAATCAATATAACGAAATGTCGGGATGGGAAGGTAGGGGTATTCCTAGCACACGAGCCCCTATGGAATATCGCTTAGGTTTCGACTTTTATGTCTACCATTGTACTCAATGAATATTCTAAGTCAGCTATATAGCTTTCAAACCTTTTATTGATCTTAGGTATCAATAGCCATCTCCAAAATAAAAACTCTAATATAAGCCAAGGTAGCCAATATAGTAGACCCTGTGAGCCGGCAAACATCATGATACCTATTACACCAATAGGAGCATTCAGATAATTACTCTGCGCTCGGAAACGCTTCAAATGGTGAATGATCTTCTCTAGCGTACTACACACATTCTGCTGAGCTGCTCGCTTTACTTGATAGATGGTTTTAGCGTATTGCGAGAGAACACCGATCGCAATTGCATTGAATATCACAAAACAAATCCATCTTACTGCACTGAAAGGTAGTTCCACCATAAAAAACAGCGCATTAAATCCGAGTAGTAGGAACAAGAGGACGACTAGTTCTAAGACTAGATTTTTAATGATCTGACTTAGTACACCTTTGGATTTCTGTTTGAACAAATAACTAAAGGTCTCCATCTTGAGATGCTGGTCAATATATTGGTCTTGTCGTTTCCAAGCAGCAAATAGTTCGTCTAATTCCATAGCTTAATTCGTTCGTTGATTCATTTTAGCAAAGCGTTCGGCAAGTTTACTTTTGATGCGCTTGATTCTCATCCCTACAGCCGCCACGGTCATGCCCATAATCTGACTTATTTCTTGGTAACTTTTCTGTTCCAAGTATAGTAAGACAATCGCCTTATCAATCTTGTGTAGGCCGTCAACGGTTTGATACAGCATGGTCAATTGGTCTATTTTATGCTCTTCGGATGGCGTTCCTATCTCGTTCAGCGAGCGCATAGAAATTGACTCATACCTCACTTTTTTCTTTTCCCGACGATAGTTAGTGATAGCGGTATTCAAACTGATTTGATAAATCCATGTGCTAATTTTAGCATGTCCCTTAAAGCTGGGGTATGCCTTCCACTAGTTAATTATGATCTCTTGGAACTAATCCTCCTGATCTTCGGTCGTACGAGCATAAAGATTGGTGATTTTGTATACAATCGCTTTATATTCTTCAAGGATGTTTATAAATATGTCTTCGCTAGGATGTCTCATGCTACCGTGGCAAATTCATAGTATGAGTCGTTAATCGGTGGAAAAAATAACAAGAGAAGCTAAGTTTTTTTTGTTGATCGGTATCATCCTAATCTTTATTTGCTCTATACCTCTGCTACGAATACCCCAGGTAGAGTTATTATTGCGAAAACATTGGTTTGCCAATATCTACACTATACAAGAGTACTTTTATGGAAAATGGATACAAAAACTATCTCTATGAGTTTCTTTTTGCCGAATAATTACGAACTTACGAGGTATTGACACAAGAAATAAATAGCTAAATGGATAGACGATCTGCCCTAAAACAAGCCGCCCTACTAGCTGGTGGCTTAGCCTGGCTTCCTTCCTGCGACTTTGGACCGAAACGTGTAGCCGTTGCGCTGGATAATCTACAGCTTGATGTAAACCTTCAAGATTTACTGGCGAAAGTAGCCGCTACCATCATTCCCTCCGAAGAAAACGAATCTGGTGAAGCGTCTCCCGGTCTGGCGAGACCCGGCGCCGAAGAGTTGGATTTATACCGCTTCATTCTGGTGATGGTAGACGATTGTATGGAAAAAGAGGATCAACAGGGATTTAGTAATGGTTTGCAACAGCTTGTCCCTTTCACCAAAGCGCATTTTGAAAAGCCATTTCCGCAGAAAGAGCAGGCGGAAAACGAAGCGATTATTACCCAACTAATGGAAATGGAAGAAGCTCCGGCTGCCACTGAAAATGCTGAGGTTTCTCCGGCCGAGCAACTGAAGGATATTCAAGCGTTCTTAGGAATCACCAAGCGCTATACCATTCAGGGCTTTATGATTTCCGAATATTTTATGACCGAAAAATTTCCCTATAAACTAGTACCGGGCCCATACCAAGCCTGCGTTTCTACCGAAGGATTAACTGTAATGTAATGGCAAATTTCGCAATAGATAGTAAAGATAATCGTACCTACGATGCCATCGTGATTGGCTCAGGCATTAGCGGCGGATGGGCTGCTAAAGAACTGTGTGAGAAGGGATTGAAAACCCTGGTGCTGGAGCGCGGCCGCAATGTAGAGCATATTAAAGACTACCCTACCACCAATATGATGCCCTGGGAATTTGAGCACCGAGGGCAGGTAGTAGAGGAAATTCAGAAAGAAAACCCGGTAATCAGCCGCTGTTATGCCTACCGGGAAGATACTCAGCACTTTTTCGTGAAAGATACCGAACACCCCTACGTACAGGATAAGCCCTTCGATTGGATTCGGGGCTACCAAGTAGGCGGGAAGTCATTGCTGTGGGCACGACAGGTACAACGGTGGAGCGAGTACGATTTTGAGGGCCCAGCCCGCGATGGTTTTGCGGTAGACTGGCCCATTCGCTACGCGGATCTGGCTCCCTGGTATAGCTACGTGGAAAAGTTTGTGGGCATTTCGGGTAATAAAGACGGATTGGATAACCTGCCCGACGGAGAATTTCTGGCCCCAATGGAGCTAAACTGTGTAGAAAAATACTTTAAAGAAAAGGTAGAGACCCAATACTCGGGTCGCAACGTGATTATTGCTCGTTGCGCGCACCTGTCTGAACCTCAGGCAATTCACCTAGAGCAGGGGCGAGCGCAGTGTCAGAACCGTAACCTCTGTCAGCGAGGTTGCCCTTTTGGCGGTTACTTCAGTAGTAATTCGTCAACCATACCCTGGGCGATGAAGACCGGTAATATGACCCTACGCCCGAACGCCGTGGTGCAGTCTATCATCTACGATGAGGAAAAAGAGAAGGCCACCGGCGTGCAAGTGATTGATGCCGAGAGCAAAGAAAGCATTGAGTTCTACGCTCCGCTCATTTTCGTCAACGCCAGCGCACTGCATACGAATACGCTACTGCTCAATTCCAAATCCAACCGCTTCCCCGAAGGCTTGGGGAACGATAATGGTTTACTGGGTAAGTACGTAGCCTTCCACATCTACCGGGGTAAAATTTCCGGTACGTACGAAGGCGAGTTGGGTAGCACTACCGTAGGCCGGCGACCTACATCCGGCTACGTTCCACGCTTCCGCAATGTATATAAGCAGGAGACCGACTTTCTGCGGGGCTACGCCGCTGGATTTAGTGCCAATCGTCGGGTAGAGCGGGAGTATGAGGGTATTGGCCAGTCACTGAAAGATAACCTGTTGAACCCGCAGTGGGGTAGCTGGCGGGTAGGCTCCCACATGATGGGCGAAACCATCCCGAAGGAAACCAATACTGTGAGCTTAGACCCATCCCAGACCGACGACTGGGGCATGCCGCTGCTGAAGATCAACGTAGACTACGATGACAACGACGAAAAGATGATTCAGGACTTCTTTGAGCAGTTTGCCGAGATGTACGAACGGGCTGGTTTCACCGACATTCAAACCCGTGACACCGGGCAGGCACCCGGACTGGACATTCATGAGATGGGCGGAGTACGAATGGGAAAAGACCCCAAAACCTCTCTGCTTAATAAGTGGAATCAGCTACACGCCTGCCCTAACGTGTTTGTCACCGACGGCTCCTGTATGACCTCCACCAGCACCCAAAACCCTTCCCTGACCTACATGGCTTTCGCCGCCCGCGCCGTAGACTACGCCGTGCAGGAGAAAAATAAGCTAAACTTGTAGACTTGATTGTTCTCAAAAGAGAAAACATCCGAAGTTTTGAAAATTTCGGATGTCTTTTTCGCACTTCCATAATTATTTTGAGTGTTTGTAACCTTTTCGGAAAATTCTATATCCAAAGGGTAAATGAAATCTAGAACACTTAAAAGATTATGTTATGGGGCCTATCGTACTGCTCTCGGTAGTCATAATTACATTCATCGTTTGTATTTTCTTGGTTTGGTATTTTCAGCATCGAGCCAAAACGAAAGAGCGAATAGTTTTACTTGAAAAAGGAGTTGATGTTGAGAAAATCTTTACAAAAGAACAACTATCCCAATTTTCTTGGCTAAAGGCTGGAATAGTAGCAATTGGTTTAGGAGTTGCTTTTGGCTTTCACGCTATTTTACAGAAATTATCTATACACGGCGAACAACTCTACCTATTCGTTCTCTTCGTCTGCGTTGGTGTTTCGCTGATTATCGCTCATTACGTCGGTAAAGAGAAAAATAAAGAATAGCCGATGGACGATGATTATTACCTGGATAAGATACGCAAGGGTAATACCTCATCTTATCGGTACTTCGTTAACAAATACAAAGATATGGCCTTCTCAATAGCGGTTTCAGTAGTTAAAGATGAATTTGCTGCGGAAGAGGTTGTTCAGGATGCCTTTCTGAATGCTTTCAATGGCTTGAAATCGTTTAATCGGCAATCAAAGTTTAGCACTTGGCTGTATCGGATAGTGACCAATGAAGCATTCAAACGACTGAAAAAGATGAAGAAGGAGCAAGTTGTTTCTTTCGTTGATAACTACAATCATCAGGCTGCTGATAAAAGTAGTTTTGCTTCACTAAACGAGGATGAGCAGACGTATATCATTAATGAAGCCTTGAAGCGACTTTCTCCCAATGAGAGTTTAGTGCTAAGGCTCTTCTATCTAGAGGAGGAAAGTATTAAGGAGGTAAGCCAGATAACGGGCTGGTCTGAATCAAAAGTAAAAGTTACGCTTCATCGCGCACGCAAAAATATGTATTTGATCTTTACTGAAACGCTAAACTTTAAGTAAACTATGGCTGATTTTCTTCACGAAGACGAGAAGTTTAGGCAAATGATGCAAAAAAGTAAGTTGACAATGCCCTTTCAGGATTTTGAAGATAGGATAATGCAGAAGATAGAAGATAGCACTCAGGCAAAAAGTGCTGTACTTAAAGATATACGTATTTCCTTACTGTTCTTCATTCTGGGAGCCGGCTACGGAATAGCTATCAGTCTGTTTCTACCGGAGATTCTTAGTAGCATCAGTGGTATACCAACCGAAGAGGTCTTACTAGTATTTAGAGTAACCTTCGTATTATTAGTGCTCTTCCTATTTGAACGCCTGCTCAAACTTTTGAAAAAATACGGCTTGGTGTGATCGATGCTATTTGAAATGTATCTTATCTGCGTTTTACTTTCTTTCAGAAGTCACGGGTACTCACGCAACTGCTAATTCATATTTTCTACTAAGAAAATAGCCTGATCTCTACCGTTATCCTCTACTAGAACTTCACTACCGGAGATGGTAATTTTTACTCCTCGATAACGCTGGTTAAAGAAATAGTAACTGTTATCTACTTTGATAAAGTAGTAGCTGGGCCGGACAAGGCCCCGGATTTGGGTGATCTCTATCACATTTCCTCTATCTTCTTCCAAGTAGTCCCGTTCCAGATAAATTCTATTTTCCTGCTGGCGGTATTCGTCCCTGTGCAAAAATTCTTTTAGTAGTATATGATCACTGTGTTCCGTTAAGGTAGCCTTAGCTAATCCTCCTTTATACTCAATGCTGTTTTCTCCAATTTGAATAGTTTGCTTGGAGGATAAAAAGCCTTCGTCTACTACGATTGTTGATTCACCTAGATATGCTTCGGTGTTGGACGAAAGAAGTCCGTTTCTTTCCCTAGAAAATAGCTGATCATGTTTTCGGTAAGTTTCAATCCGATTCCAGCGTCCCCGTTCTCTTTTCCTAATAGTAAAATCTTCTACTTGGCGCAGTTCAGGAAGTTGGTCCAGGTTGAGCGTGAGATTGTTATTAGCGTCGTAAAACAATCCGTTTCCTAGATTAACACCCAAGTAGTGATAGGGCATCGGACACGAATTACCATCGCCGTCAGTGGTTACCTGGCGAATGAGATCAATTCTAAGTCCATAAACATCATATCCAGTAGATAGCTGAAGCTCCTGTAATCCATCCCGCTTGTTAGGATCGCTCACGGTAGTCCTATTAAGCGTGGCACAAGCTGAACTTAGCAGTATCAGACCTAAAAAATAGCACACCCTTCTCATATACACTTAAGTTAATCACATCTCCCAGAAACCAAGAGATATCCTATATATGGAGATTCTGTATATTTATAACTCAAGAAACAGCAGATTTAGTACGCTAAATAAGTTCCGGTCAGCTTTTTCAGTACGTGACTTGGCCTTGTTTAGAAACTACTCATCTTCACCCAGTAGCTTTAATGCTCACTACATTTATTGCCCAGATGCCAGCTTTGATGGTAGGTTCGGGGGGCGAGACGTATAAGAACGTGAATTTATATTCCAGACATTCATCAAGTGTTTCCGATGGAACATATAATTCCCGTTAGAACACTCTCTTCTCAAAAACTCTAGCTAAAACAAACAACGCCACCCCATAAACTGCTAAACCCACAGTGAAAAACAGCCAGAAATTTCCGCCGTAAGCAACGGCTTCTACGCTACGGAACGACCAGTAGGTAGGAATGATAGCAAAGCCTTCCAGCGCACCTACGTCCAGAAAGTAGCGGAGGATGGGCAGGTTAAGTACCAGATTAAAAATTTTGAACTGGGCCAGGCCCTCCATTTTATTGCGGGCGAAAGTGGCAGTCATTAGGGCCAGTAGCGGGGCAATCAGACTGTATTGGGCAGCTAGTAGCAACGCTTTACCAAATGGGATGGCTACCAAATCCCCAAATTCTAGTAGCAGTAAATTTACGATGATAGAGATCGCTACTCCGGCAGCCAGGCGTAGCAGTACAAAAGTTCCGGCGGAGATAGGAGCTACCCGTAGGGCACTGAATACGTTTTCGTCCTTTTCTTCCAGAAACAAGAAACCGTTAATAAAGCCAAACATAGTGGCTGACTGCATGCAGGCCCACATCAGAATAACCGGGTGGTAGGGTTCAACCACTGGGTACTGCTCGCTGAGGTAGGGCACCAGAAACTTCACAATCGCCAACGCGATCAGCGGAAAGAATAGTAGTCCTTTCAGCAGTGGTTCACGAAAGGTGATGCGGAAGTCGTTATGACTGATGAGTAGTAGTTGTTTCATGACCAAACGTGTTTACGGAATGAAGCTCGGGCGAGGTAGTAGCTGCCGACTACCGCCAGCGTACCGTAGCCATAAGCGTAGACTAACTCTGTGGTAGAGATACCTTCAAATGCTGCTTGTAGTAGTAAAATACTAGGATATGATGGAAGCGGATAAAACCAGGCTGAAGGAGCTGCCCCGAAGAAGGGGATAAACGGCAACGCAGTGAGAATCAATAACGGGATCATCCGCACCAGAAACTGGTTAAATGAATTGGCCTGAGCCACCATCCAGCCCCCCAGAAAAATATAGAACAAGCTAGCCCCAATCACACCCATCATGAAGTGAACGTACTGAAACTGCCAGCCATAGCCCGCCCAGGCCATAATCAGCGAAGTGCCCAACGCCACCAACGTGAGTGAAATAGCTTTGGACCAAAGGTAAGTGTCGGTAGACAGGGGTGAAATAGCCAAAGCTTCCAGCGTATGTTGATCCTTCTCAAACAACACCAGTGCGCCAACGAACATCAGTCCGGTTACCACCGGATCGTTGTAGATCAGCAGTACCAGCAACTTTTCCAGATTACCCAAATCTTTCAGCAAATAAAATAGACCTAGATAAACCCCAGCCACCAGCAATGAAATAACGATGAGCTGATTACGGTGCAGCAGTAGCAAATCCCAGCGAAGTAAGTTCGTCAGCGCTTTCATACTAGGCTTTGTCCAGTGAGTTTGATAAACACGTCTTCCAGCGTTGCTTCTTCCGAGTGAATGGTTCGGATATTGTTCTCCCGCAGGATCGCCAGAAAATCTTCGTTTTGGCCGAGCGTATCCAGCGCGTATTCGTAGGCTGCACCATTGTTTTGAGCTTCTACCCGCACTTTACGCTTTCCGTGCTGTAACTTCAGCGTAGCCGGACGATCCAGGGCTTTAATCTCGCCATCAATAATCAGCGCAATACGGTCGCAGAGAGCATCGGCATCGTACATACTATGGGTAGTAATAAAGATCGTTTTTCCTTGGGCTTTTAAGTCCAGAATAATGTCCTTGATAATCTTACCATTCACCGGGTCCAGGCCCGACGTAGGTTCATCCAGAAACAGAATATCCGGGTCGTGCAGAAAGGAGCGAATAAAGTTTAGCCGCATTTTCATTCCCTTAGAGAAGTCTGAAACCGGTTTATTAGCATCTTCTTTCAACCCCACTTTATCCAGTAATTCGTAAAAGTCAGTGGGCTTTCGCTCGTAAAAGTTGGCGAAGAACTGCAAGTTCTCCAGCGCCGTCAGCTTCAGATAGTGATTAGGCAACTCGAAGCTCACGCCAATGCGCTGGTAGAAATCCTTACCCCAGCTTAGTAAATCTTTGTTTTGAATCTGTACCTGCCCGTTGTAACCGTCCAGCAATTTGTACAGAATTTTCTGAGTGGTACTTTTCCCGCTGCCGCTGGGGCCCAGAAAACCGAAAATCTCTCCAGATTCAATAGCGAAGGAAATACCCCTCAAGGTGGGGTCTTGGTTTTTGGGGTAAGTATACCGAAGGTCGTTTACCGTAATCATAGGCTGTTATTTGGGCAAAATATCTATTATCAACTGTCCACTTTCTATTGTTATCAAGCATTCATACCAGATTGTAAAATATTAATGAGTTGTCGAAGGGCTCGAGTGTACTCGGCCTCACTGGCTTGTATCACTGGCCCTAGCGGGTCTGAATCATCCTCTGCTGGCACTAAAGTTTCCAGTAGGGTCTTGCTAATTTGTATAATCAGGCGCGCCATTACAGTAGCATCCAGATCCTTTTTCAGTCTGCCTTGTTCCTGCTGCTGCTTAATTATTGATGAGAAAAAGTCGATGGCCTCTTGGTCGTAGCGAACCATGTCCTTTGTCACTTCCGGAATCAACTTCTCCTGACTGTAGTGGTACAAAAACCGGTTCATCACTGGGTGTTGAGCATCAAAGGCTAGTCCCCGGTGGAACAAGGCTTCCAGCCAATCCCAGAAATTATCGGGGGTAGTAGTCATTGCGTTTTGCATAAACTCCCGCTTCTGAGCTATCACAAAATCTTTCAAATAAAAATACAGTGCTTTCTTATCATCGAAATACTGATAAATGCTTCCCTTAGCAATTCCTAACTTTTTTACCAATCGGTTGAGGGAGGCTTCCTGATAGCTGTACCGAGCAAATTCCTCCAAGGCAGCTTCGATAAACTGCTTCTTTTTATTCGGCTTTAACCGTTCAAATGTGGGTTTTGCTTCTAATGTGACCATATGGTCATAATTATATAATCATATTCTACGAGGTGAATTCAGCTTGGTTGCGATTTGGCAAAAAAACTCTTCAAAGCTACGAATGAGCCACTCTTATGAGGAGCTAGAAAATCATTTTTTATGGTGGAAAGGGGCCTCAGAAAAGTGATCTTGGCAACGGCTAAAAAAGTGGTAGCTTTGTTTGTCCTATTAAGATCGCTTAAATCGCTACTGCGTGAAATTCATCGGTGTAATTTTCAGTCTGCTACTTATTGTCTCCTCTTCGCTACTTGCCCAGAAAAAAAATGCTGACTACCGGCTACTACTCCAAAAGGCAACCACGCCTATTGTTATCGACGGCGGCACGTTAGATTCAGCCTGGCGGGAAGCTAATATTGCTTCCGATTTTCATATGATACTGCCGATGGATACCAGTCGAGCCGTAGCCCGTACTGACGTGCGAATGGCCTACGACGATAACTTTTTGTACCTGCTGGCTGAATGCTACCATACCCAGTCTGGCTCCTATACGGTAGAGTCTATGCGCCGGGATTTTTCTTTCGGGAAGAACGATAATTTCTTACTGTTTATGGACCCGTTTGATGACCAGACCAACGGATTTTCTTTCGGAGCTAATGCCGCCGGAGCGCAGTGGGATGGACTGATGTACGAGGGCGGGCGGGTAGATCTGAGTTGGGATAATAAGTGGGTTTCGGAGGTAAAGAATTACGAAGATAAGTGGGTGTTTGAAGCCGCCATTCCCTTCAAAACCATTCGCTACAAAAAAGGCATTACTGAATGGGGTATCAACTTTAGCCGTCTGGATTTACAGATCGCCGAAAAATCAGCCTGGGCACCCGTACCCCGACAGTTTCCGTCGGCATCCTTAGCCTACACCGGCACCCTGGTTTGGGATCAACCTCCTCCAGCTACGAAAGGCAACGTTTCAATCATTCCTTACGCTCTGGGTGGAGCTACCCGCAACTTTGAAGAAAATACCTCCACCAAATACCGGCGCGAGATAGGCGTTGATGCCAAAATCGCCATTACTTCCTCGCTAAACCTGGACCTGACGGTAAATCCTGATTTCTCGCAAGTAGAAGTAGACCAGCAGGTGACCAACCTGGATCGCTTTGAGTTGTTTTTCCCCGAACGACGGCAGTTTTTTCTGGAGAACGCCGATCTGTTCGCCAACTTCGGCTACCCCACTATCCGTCCCTTCTTCTCCCGTCGCATCGGGCTGGGAGTACCCATTCAGTTTGGAGCCCGGCTAAGCGGCAAGCTTAACAAAAACTGGCGTATTGGAGCCATGAACATCCAAACCGGTAAAGTGGAAGAAATTGATTTACCAGCCCAGAATTTTACGGTAGCTGCCCTCCAACGGCAGGTATTTGCCCGCTCTAACATCGGGCTGATTGTGGTGAACAAAGAATCACTAAACTATACTCCCAGTGATGATCCTGACGCTCCGGTCTACTCCCAGTACAATCGCAATATCGGAGTGGAGTACAACATTGCCTCTTCTAACAACCTCTGGACGGGGAAGGTGCTCTACCTGCATTCTATGAGTCCAGAAAAATTGGACCGCAATATGGTGCATGCAGCCAATCTGGAGTACGATAGCCGCCGCTGGACGCTCAGTTGGCAGCACGAGTACGTAGGCCGGGGCTATACCGCCGAAGTAGGTTTTGTTCCCCGCCGCTCCTACATCAGGGTTAATCCCGAAGCAACCTACCGCTTCTTTCCCGAGAATAGTAGTGTGGTGAGCCACGGGCCTACGCTGAGCTCGACGCTCTTCTTCAACGAATCTTTCCAGCAAACGGATAACGAGAGCTATCTGGCCTACAACGTCAGTTTCCAGAACCGCTCCAGTTTTACCGGCTGGATTGCCTACAATTATATTCAGTTACTTCAGGGCTTTGACCCCACCAACGCGCTGGGTGATACGCTAGCTACCGGTACCGAACACTGGTGGAACGCCTGGGGCATCGAGTACGAGTCTAGACCTAACAGCCTATTCACCTACACTTTTTCTACCCGTTACGGAGGCTATTACGCCAATGGTGACCGGCTTAGCGTTACTGGTGAAGTGGGCTACCGCTTTCAGCCCTACGTGAGCCTGGCCGTTCGTTCAAGTTACAATCGCATTAACTTACCGGAGCCCTGGAATCAGAGTGTTTTCTGGCTGGTAGGACCCCGGGTAGACGTTACTATGACCAATAAGCTGTTTTTCACTGCTTTTATGCAGTACAATGAACAGATCGATAACATAAATCTGAACACCCGTTTTCAGTGGCGCTACCAACCTGCTTCCGATTTATTCATTGTGTATACCGATAACTATTTCCCGCAGCCCTTCGGCGTCAGGAACCGCGCTTTGGTGCTCAAGCTCACGTACTGGTGGAATGTGTGACCCCATTTTCCGGCATTCAAAAAAATTCACAGAATATATGAACATATCTTCATATATTTGCGTATAGTTAGATATGACACAGACGTTACCGACCATAAATCCGGAAAAGCTAGAGAAGGTCGCTTTCATTTTGAAGACGATCGCTCATCCGCTGCGTATTGCCATCGTAGATTTGCTTTCTAAGCGAGAAAAGATGATGGTAAACGAGCTCACCGAAGCCTTAGGCTCAGAGCAGTCCCTAGTATCGCATCACCTCACGAACATGAAACTGAAAGGAATTCTGTCTAGCGAGCGCGATGGCAAAAAAGTGTACTACCAACTAAAGATGCGAGAAGTAATCGGAGTGCTAGATTGTATGGATAAGTGCGAAGCGGTGCTATAAAAAATTTATCATTACATATGAATAAAGTTTCATATTATCATTTGTAAGTAATTCTTACCCTCACAAACCTGATTTTAATCATTGATGGCTCCAGCTTGAGCAAATACCTTCACCTCGCGGCCGCCACTATCAATTTTCCATTTTACCTTTTCAATTAAAAGAAATGAAATACTATCACGCTAAACAATTAACCGACACTACCTTTTCCGACGCCGTTGAGCAGGTAACTGAAGCACTAAAATCTGAAGGCTTTGGAGTACTGACCGAGATTGATGTAAAGGCTACCATGAAGAAGAAGCTGGATAAAGACATACCTTCCTACTTGATTCTGGGTGCCTGCAACCCGAATTTTGCCTACCAAGCACTACAAGCCGAAAATAAGATTGGTACCATGCTGCCCTGCAATGTGATTGTTCAGCAGATGGACGACAATACTGTAGAAGTGGCCGCCGTTGATCCTATGGCCTCCATGCAGGCAGTAGAAAACGAATCGCTAGCAGGTATTGCCTCCGAAGTGCAGGGCAAACTAAAAAATGTAATTAACACGCTATAAAATATCTCACTACTAAATTTTTCTACTATGTACATCGAACAACTTTATACTGGATGCCTGGCCGAAGCCGCTTACTACATTGAGTCGCAGGGCGAAGCTGCTATTATTGATCCGTTGCGCGAGACCGCTCCTTACCTGAAACTGGCGCAGAAGCGCAGAGCTACCATCAAATATATTTTTGAAACCCACTTCCACGCCGATTTTGTGTCGGGCCACTTGGACTTAGCTAAGGCTACCGGAGCTACTATCGTATTCGGATCAACCGCTCAACCTAACTATTCGGCCTACGTAGCCGAAGACGACGAACTATTCCAGATCGGAGAAGTCCAGGTGAAAGTACTCCACACTCCCGGCCATACCATGGAGTCGTCCTGCTTCCTGTTAATTGACTCTGAAGGTAGCGACCACGCAGTATTTACCGGTGATACCCTCTTCAACGGAGATGTGGGCCGCCCCGATCTGGCCGTAAAATCCGACCTCTCCGCCAAAGACCTGGCTGGCCTGCTGTTCGATTCTATTCAGGATAAGCTAATGCCGCTAGACGATGAAGTAATTCTGTATCCCGGACACGGAGCCGGATCGCAGTGTGGTAAGAGTATGAGTGACGAAACCTACAGCACCATGGGGGCGCAGAAAAACTTCAACTATGCGCTACAGATCAATAAAAAAGAAAAGTTCGTAGCGGCTGTACTGGAAGGACAGGAAGCTCCGCCCGCCTACTTCCCTGAAAACGCCCGGATCAACAAAATGGGTTACGAAAATATTGATGAGGTAATGCAACGCAACAACCAGCCCTTATCCATAGAAGCCTTTGAGCAGGCGGTGCAACAGGGAGCGGTTATTCTGGATACCCGTCATCAAGACGAATTTGAGAAGGGGTTTGTACCCAACTCGCTGAACATCGGCCTGAACGGACAGTACGCGGTATGGGTAGGCACTCTGCTAAAAATTGATCAGCCGCTGGTATTGGTAACCGAACCCGGAGCAGAAGAAGAAGCAGTACTGCGGCTGGCCCGGGTTGGCTTTGAAAACGTGAAAGGCTACCTGGACGGAGGAGTAACTACTTGGCAGCAGGCGGGCAAACCGGTAGAAAAAGTAGCCTCGGTAGAAGCTAAGGAAGTAGCCGAATTAATGGAGCAAGGCTATCAGGTACTGGATGTTCGCCGCAATACCGAAGCCGAAACCGAACATATAGATGGAGCACTAAATATTCCCCTGAAGGATTTACCGAATCAGTTAGCTGAGCTGGATAAAAATCAATCTTACGTGGTACATTGTGCGGGTGGCTACCGTTCTATGATTGCCGCCTCCATCATGAAGCAGCACGGCTGGTCAAACTTCAAAAACGTACACGGTGGTTTTGGTGCCCTAAAGGAAGTTAACAGCCTACCAATGGTTACCGGAAAATGCCCCAACCAGCGTCGCGAAGAAAAGCTGGCTGCAATTAAAGCATAAGTATCCTCATACTTTCCGAATCTTCCTCACTCGCCGTAGAGCGATGGGGAGGATTTTTTATTTTTCCCACTTCAATCTTAAACTACCGACATACTTACCTCAGGCCATATTACTTTACGTCATGCTCGCATAGACTCAGCGCCAGGCCTGCTCCAGTACACAGTGCGGTTTCTTCAACGACCGAGCAAAAAATACGTCCGACCAACGCAAAGCGAAGTCGTTAGCCAGTAGGCTCTGGGAATAAATCGGCTTATAAACATCCCCGTAAAATGCAATAATTGCTTAGTTTCGCTTATTTTCTGGTTATAGGTTTAATGATTATTCTAAAATTGTCACTAACAAGACCCGAATAATCATCTTTTTTTTTAAATTAAGCATAGCTCTGTTGATGTACCCTCATTAATAGACATCCAACTATCTTTTTCAACAACAACCTACAAACCTATGAACCTAAAGCTACTCGCGCGCTTTTTGCTTATCGCTATTCTATTTTGTGGAATTACCACCACCTTTGCCCAGCAACGTTCCGTTTCGGGTACTGTTACGGCCGAAGAGGAAGGAGCTCTACCTGGAGTAAATATTCTGGTGAAAGGCACTACCCAAGGAACGGTAACCGATATTGACGGTAACTACCGAATTTCCATTCCAGGAGATGATGCTACCTTAATGTTCTCAGCGGTAGGTTATGTCTCTCAAGAGATAGCGGTCGGTAACCGCTCTGAAGTGAATGTAGTCATGCCGACTGACATTCAGGCACTGGAAGAGATTGTGGTGGTAGGCTTCGGAACGCAGAAGAAAGCCGATCTTACCGGAGCTGTTGGTTCCATATCCGCTACTGAGATTGCCGAGAAGCCCATTACCAGTCCCGATCAGATATTGGCGGGCCGCGTATCCGGCGTTCAGATCTCTAACCGTAGTGGCGATCCCGGTGCCCCCATCAACGTCCGCATCCGGGGCGTAGGTACTGCTGGGGTGAATCAACCTTTATGGGTGATTGATGGAGTACCCATCGTACAAACCAGTAACATCACCGTTAATACTGCTTCCAGTACCGAAACTAATCCGCTTGCGAATATCAACCCTAATGATATTCAATCTATTGACGTGCTAAAAGATGCTGCCTCAGCGGCCATCTACGGTGCCCGGGCGGCTAATGGGGTAATTATTGTTACTACCAAACGAGGAGCAGAAGGCCGAACTTCTATCACCTACGATGGTTACATCGGTACCCAAACTACTCCTCAGCGTGTGGATGTGCTTAACGTAGATCAGTTTATTGACTTGCAAGCCGAGCTAGGACGAGACTTTAGCCAGTTTCGGGGTGAACCTTTTATAGATTGGCAGGATGCCACCTTTAAAAATGGCCCCATGCAGAGCCACAACATTACAGCTAGTGGTGGTAGCGAGAATATCAATTTTAGTATATCGGCGGGATACCTTAATCAGGAGGGCATTGAGTTAGCTCAAGGGTTTGAACGTTACTCTTTTAAAGCCAATTCTGATATCAAGGTAGGTAAACGTAAGCAATTTACTTTTGGTGAATCTTTATTGGTTAGCTTTATCGACCGACTGGTACAATCGGAGGGTAATCGCTTTGCAGCGTTTAACTCAGCCCGCAATGCGCCCTGGTTTAAGATTTTCAACCCTGATGGGCCATTTGGCTATAATCCGGAGAACCCCACTACTACTGGTGGAGCTACCGGAAGTAATTATGTCTACCGTAGCGACTTCAGAGCCAATGAAACCCGAATCAAAAACCGTAAGGTACTAGGAAACATCTACGGACAATGGGAGATTATTGAAGGGCTGTCTTTCAAAACCTCATTTGGTATTGATTATAACGTAGGTGACGGCTTCTTCTATCAGGGACCAGTTACATACTCTCAAATTGGGGACCCCAATCTATCACTGCTAGTACAATCCCGCCCTATTGAATTAACAACCAATCTGGCTAACACACTAACCTATTCTAAAGCATTTGGGCGCCACAACCTAACCGTTCTGCTTGGGCACGAAGAAACTAACTTCCGCTTCGACAAGCTGCGCATCCAGGGGCGCGACCTATTTAATCCTGCTATCCGCTTTGGCTCAGTGGCTAGTACCGTTGCTGCTGGTAATGAAGCTGACCAGTGGGCGCTACGTGGTTTTCTGGGCCGGATCAATTATTCATTCGGCAGCAAGTACCTAGCTACATTTAATATTCGCCGCGATGCTTCTTCCCGCTTCGCCGAAGGAAACCGCTCCGATATCTTCCCTTCTGCATCGGTAGGCTGGCGTTTATCCGAAGAGTCCTTCTTTCCCGAAACTAGCTTTATTGATGATCTGAAGATTCGAGCGGGTTGGGGACAGTCGGGTAATCAATTTACTGGTCTTAACTTTGCCTATTTAAGCTCGCTTAACATTAACCCCTTTTACGTAATTGGCAGCGGGCAAAACGTGGTTAGGGCTCCGGTTCCTACCAGCTTTGCCAATGCCGACCTAAGGTGGGAAGTTAGTACCCAAACTGATATTGGGTTAGACGCTGCTTTCTGGGAAGGACGGGTGGAACTTACTTTCGATTACTATAACAAGGTTACCGATGATGTGCTGCTTGGTTTACCGATTCCGGCGGTATCTGGTTTCTTCCTCCCCACCGATGCTAATATAGGTCAGATACAGAACTCCGGTATTGAGCTAGCTTTGAACTACAATAATCGGGTGGGTGATTTCAACTACAGCATTGGCGGTAACCTTACTACGGTAAACAATGAAATCACCTCACTAGGTGAAATACCAGCCATTATCACCGGAATAGGCGGCGGGCAAACTCATCGTACTATCGTAGGGGAGTCGCTAGGACACTTCTACGGCTTTAAGACCGATGGCATCTATCAGACCCAAGCCGAAGTAGATAACGCCCCCCCGGATGCCCTATCGGCTGATCGCCAGCCGGGCGACATTCGCTTTGTGGACATAAACGGCGACGGCGTAGTGGACAACAATGACCGTACTACTATAGGCAGTCCTATTGCGAGCTTTTATTACGGAGTTAACTTATCAGCTGGCTGGAAAGGGTTCGACTTCTCGGTATTATTCCAGGGAGTGGGGGGAATGCAAGTATACAACGCAGCTCGTCAGAGTTTTGAGAACCTGTCCGGTACCAACAACCAGTCAACCCGTGTATTGGATCGCTGGTCGGGCCCTGGTACTAGCGATGAGATTCCTCGCGCTACGCTAGACGACTTGAATAACAACAATCGTTTCTCTGACCGCTGGGTAGAAGACGCCGATTTTCTTCGCATCAGAAATATTCAGTTGGGATACAATGTGTCTTCTGAAGCCCTGGAATCGTTAACTAACGGTTTTGTCAATAACGTAAGAGTATACGTAGGAGCGCAGAACTTATTTACCTTCACGAACTACCTGGGTTTTGATCCGGAAGTAACCCGAGGGTTCAGTTTCCAGAAGGGTGAGTTCCCGCTGGCTACCGGACAAGATTCAGGTGGCTCTCCGCAACCGCGTATCTTTCAACTAGGGGCCCGGGTAACATTCTAATAACCATTCGCTACTGCTAAAGAACTTAACTATGAAAAAGCTGATTTTAGTCGTACTGACAATATTTTTCTTAACCGAATCCTGCAACAACCTCGATCTGGAACCGCTAGATCGGGTAACGGAAAACACTTTCTACAAAACCAAGGCCGACTTCGACGGAGCCATCTTCGCCTCCTATGCTTCCATCCAGAAATTCTGGGGACTGAGTACGGAAACTTTGGGTGAACGCGGAGAGTACTGGAAGCTCTCATTAGCCACTTCCGACGACGTAGTCGCTGACGACCTGACATCTGACCAACGGTCGCGTAATCTAGATAATCTGTTGTTTGACCCTTTTGATGTACCGTTCCAGGCGTTATATTCTATGATTTATGAAGGTATTTACCGGGCTAATTTGGTGATAGACAAGCTAGACGACGAGAACGAACTGAGCGAGGAGCAAAAGGGACAACTGGAAGCCGAAGCTAAGTTTCTGCGGGCGTGGTTCCACTTCCAGGCCATGAAGATGTGGGGAACCCCACCTTTGGTTACTGAAGTTCTTCGCGACTTAAGTGGGTTGGCTCAACCCAACGCTACGCAAGAGGCGCTTTTTGCTCAAATCCTGTCCGACTTTAACGATGCTGCCAATGGACTTCCCGAAGGCTGGGATGATGCTAATCTCGGTCGGGCCACCGCCTGGGCAGCTAAAGCTTACGTTGGCAAAGTAAATGTCTGGCAAGCAGACTGGCCGGCAGCTATTGCGGCCTTTGAGGACGTTATTCAGAATGGCCCCTACATGCTGATGGGCAACTACGAGGATGTATTTGCTTTTAATAACGAGAACAATGCTGAGTCTATCTTTGAGATCCAGTTTGGTGGACCATTCTCTGATGATAACTTGTGGGTATTTGATGATATTCACTCCGAGGCCTTTAAGGCCACCCAGGGTATTGCCCGCACTAACCAGCTGGACGCTGGCAACGGGGCTCCGGGCGGCAAGAACGGCTGGCTAGCCCCTAGTCAGGACTTGCTGGACGCCTACGAACCCGGCGACCTACGGCGGGAAGTTACGTTATACCAGGAAGGTGATATGTACTACACCACCAATCCCTACGAGGAAATTCCGTATGACCCCACCTGGTCGTCTAGCAACCTTACCATGGCCAAGTACCGCGGTGCGCGCAACGTAGTGCCCGAAAATCACGCCCCCCACGGCCAGGCCGACTTCAATAACGAGCGTTGGCTCCGGCTGGCTGAACTGAAACTGCTTTACGCTGAAGCCCTGATTGAGCAGGGCCGCCAGGGTGAGGCTCTAATCCAGGTAAATGATATTCGGAGACGAGCCGGTTTAGCTGATTTAGCGGATGCCGGAAATGTTACCGAAGCTCTTCGTCAGGAAAAACGCATTGAATTGGCATTAGAACCACACCGCTGGTTCGACATCACCCGCTGGGGTATTGGCGCCGAGGTCTTCGGCGACCGCTGGGAAGATCGCTTAAACTTGTTTCCTTTTCCTCAGTCGGAGATCGACCGAAGCGCAGGCGTCCTTCAGCAAAACCCCGGATACTAGAATCTTAACTAAACTACCTTTTGTAACAAAAGCAGCCCGAATTTGGGTTGCTTTTTTTCTTTACATTTGAATCCAGCGTAGCTCGAAGCACATGGTAAAAAATGTTCTTTTATCACTTTACTTATTATGTCTGCTGACTAATGCCTGCCAGCCGAAGACAGCCGTATTCGAGCAACTGTCGTCCAAGGAAACCGGTATTGATTTTAACAATGAACTGGTAGAAGACAGTACCTATAATGTGTACTCCTACATGAATATTTACACTGGAGCGGGCGTAGCCGTAGGCGATGTAAACAACGATGGCCTTCCTGACATTTATTTCAGTGGCAACCAGGTTAGCGGACGGCTTTACCTTAACCAGGGCAATCTTCAATTTACGGATGTAACCAAATCAGCCGGTTTAGTGAATAACCACTGGGGCACCGGGGTAACGATGGTAGATATTAATCAGGACGGCTGGCTGGATATTTACGTTTGCGTTTCCGGTATTGGCTCCGACCAGAATCGGGCCAATCTACTCTACATTAATCAGCAGGATGGGACTGGGCGGCATCCCGCATTTTCTGAGGCAGCCAAAGATTACGGACTAGCTGATTCCCGGCAGGTGATGCACGCTACCTTTCTGGACTACGACCAGGATAATGACCTGGATGCATTTCTGATTGTGAACCCTACCGATTCGGTCTTTCAGGTTGATACGATTAAGCCTCGGAAGACTAAGGGGCAGTCTAGCAGTACCGATGTGCTGTACCGAAATGATGGCGGAACATTTGTAGATGTATCTCGCGAAGCGGGCATTCTCATCGAGGGCCAGAGCCTAGGAGTGGCGGTCACGGATATCAACCAGGATAACTGGCCGGATATTTACATCTCCAACGATTTTATTGGTAACGATGTGCTGTATATTAACCAGCAGGATGGCACGTTTAGGGATGAAGCCCAAAGTCACTTTAAACACACCAGCTACGCCGGAATGGGTAATGACGCAGCTGATTTCAACAACGATGGCTTAGTTGACATCATCGAACTGGATATGCGCCCCGAAGATAATTTCCGCCGGAAACTCATTTTACCAGGCACCAACTATGAGCGCTTTCAGATGGCTATTCAGCAGGGCTACCAACCTCAGTTTACCCGCAATACCCTACAGTGGAACCGAGGGGAGGGCTACTTCAGCGAGATTAGTTTTCTTTCGGGGGTGAGTAGCACCGACTGGAGCTGGAGTCCGCTACTAGCTGACTACGACAACGACGGCGATAAAGACTTGTTTGTGACCAATGGCTTTCGTCGCGATCTGGGCGATCTGGATTACATCAACTACCAGCAGATGTTTAACACTCCCATGGGCTCCGCTGAGGCAAAACTAGCTAAGAAGCAGGAGAACGTACTACAGCTCGATGGAGTGAGTATTGCCGACTACCTCTTTGAGAATCAGGGGGATTTAACTTTTACTAATAGGTCGGAGGATTGGGGTATTCGTACTCCCGGCTTTTCTCACGGAGCAGTTTACGCCGACTTAGATAACGATGGCGATCTGGAACTAATAGTAAACACCACCAACAGCCCTGCCCACATCTATAAAAACCTCACTAGCGAAAAGAAGAAGCGTTCCTACCTCAAGATAGATTTTCACGGCCCGACTAGAAATTCGTTCGGCATCGGGGCAAAAGTACTCGTCTACCAGCCCGAACAAGCTCAGTTGTACGAAAACAATCTTAGCCGAGGCTACGCCTCCAGTGTAGCACCTGTACTGCACATTGGTTTGGGAGATAGCGCTACCGTAGACTCGCTGCGGGTAATCTGGCCTGATGGAAAGTCGCAAACTATTACCAAAGTAGAACCTAATCAAGCCCTAAGGCTAGCCTACGAAAATAGCCGTACTGAATCTGCACCATCGGTACCAGCAGCTAAGCAAGCGACCTTCCAAAAGATCAGCGATAGTTTGGGGCTACAGTACACTCATCAGGAAAATGACCACGTAGATTTCCGGCAGCAGCGCATTTTACCCCACATGCACTCCCAGGGTGGGCCGGGTATGGCAGTAGGAGATATCGACGGTGACGGTAGGGAGGACTTATTCGTAAGCGGAGCGGCGGGCTTTTGCGGACAGTTCTTCATTCAACAACCCGATGGGTCTTTCCGGCCAAAACCTTGGGAATTTGATTGTGAGTCAGAAGATATGGGAGCACTTCTCTTTGATGCTGATACCGACGGCGATCTGGATTTATACATTGTGAGCGGCGGCAGCACCTTTCCTGAAAATAGTTCGCAGTATCAGGACCGACTGTACCGAAACGATGGGTCAGGTAATTTCACTCGAGATCAATCCGCTCTCCCTGCGCTTACGGCCAGTGGTTCCTGTGTAACGGCCAGCGACTACGATCAGGACGGTGATCTGGATTTGTTTGTCGGTGGACGTATCGTACCGGAACGATACCCACTGCCTCCTTCCAGTTATCTACTGCAAAACAATCAAGGAACGTTTACCGATGTAACTTCAACGGAAGCTCCTGAATTAAGTCAGACTGGATTGGTAACTTCGGCGCTGTGGACGGACTACGACAACGATGGTTGGACTGATTTGCTAGTAGTGGGCGAGTTTATGCCCATCCGCTTTTTCCGTAACCAAAACGGGAAGTTAACCGAACGTACTGACAATACTAATTTATCTGGAACCCACGGCTGGTGGAACAGCATTGCCGGCGGCGACTTTGACCGGGATGGCGATACCGATTACATCGTAGGTAATCTGGGACTGAATAGCCCGTACCAGGCATCTTCCGAGCAGCCACTCTGTGTCTACGCCAGCGATTACGATAAAAACGGCAGCATCGATCCGGTGATGTGCTACTACGTGCAGGGCGAAAATTACCTGGCGCACCGCCGCGATGACCTGGTAAAGCAAATCAATGCTATGCGGTCCCGCTTTACCACCTATCGCTCGTACGCCGAAGCCACCTTTGAGAGATCTTTCCTCCCCGAAGAATTAGACGCTGCCTACGTCGTCCGCAGCGAACGATTTACCAGCAGCTACCTGGAAAATCAGGGCAACGGAAAATTCAGTATCCGAGCGTTACCCACCGAAGCCCAAATATCACCGATCTTCGGCATGGCGGTGCAGGACTATAGTGCGGACGGGAATCTGGATGTGTTATGGACCGGAAATTTCTACGCCGTAGAAGCGGCAGCCGGTCCCCGCGATGCTTCTTTAGGTGGGCTACTGCTGGGTGATGGAACCGGAAACTTTACTTCGGCTTCTCCCACTTCAACCGGATTTATTGCCGACGGCGATGCTCGCGGAATAGCTCAGTTATCATCTAACAGTCGGATAACTACCGTAATAGCCAACAACAACCAGCCTTTAGAAGCGTTTGCTCATTCAAATACCGCAAGTATTTATCGGGCTACCGCGCAGGATGCGTCTGCCGTCGTCACTCTCGGCAACGGACAATTTTACCAACACGAATTTACCTACGGGTCGGCTTATCTGTCGCAGTCTTCCCGAACATTAATGCATCCGGCTAGTACCCAGCAGCTGCTGATTACTACCTATCCGAGCGAGC
>ERZ1740058.300-NODE-300-length-41484-cov-12.792175_pt1 | contig 41484 bp, 38 predicted proteins | sample MGYA00581745_ERZ1740058 | MGnify/ENA primary metagenome ERZ1740058 (study PRJEB43018, sample SAMN04849742) | marine metagenome | isolation source: floating plastic debris | place: Pacific Ocean | collected 2008-08-30 | study: EMG produced TPA metagenomics... | reverse complement strand
GCTTTACCTCTACCACAATCAACTGACTCAGGTGCCGAAAGAACTCGGCCAACTGCAAAACCTGACTCGGCTTTTTCTACATGGCAACAATCGCCTAAATCTCTCTGACGAAATCCTAGGGCCGAGCTGGGAGCAAGTTATTATTGAGAAGAAAACGCCATCTAATCCGCAGGATATACTCAATTATTACTTCCGGATTCAGTATGAGGAGACGCCGCTGAACGAAGCGAAGCTGATTTTGGTGGGCTTTGGTGCCGTGGGCAAAACCTCCTTGGTTAATCGCCTCATCCACAAAACGTTCGATCGCGATTCCAAAAAGACCGAGGGCATCCAGATTACCCAGTGGCCCGTCACCCTCAACGACGAGGAAGACATCACCCTGCACGTCTGGGACTTTGGCGGGCAGGAAATCATGCACTCCACCCACCAGTTCTTCCTCACCGAGCGCAGCCTGTATTTGCTGGTGCTCAACGGTCGCCAGGGCCACGAAGACGAAGACGCCGAATATTGGCTGGAGCTGATTCAGAGCTTTGGTGGCAATTCTCCCATCATCGTCGTGCTGAACAAAATCACTGAGCACGCTTTTGATGTCAATCGCGGAGCCCTGCAGCAAAAATTTCCTAACATTCGCGCCTTTATTCCCACCGACTGCGCTGCCGAAATTGGCCTTGACCAGCTTCAGGCCCAGATCAAGCAGGAAACCGATCGCCTAGAATTTCTGCGCACGCCCTTCCCTGCCAGCTGGCTCACCATCAAAAACAAGCTGGCGGGCATGGCGAAAAACTACATCTCCTACGAGTATTACCGCGACCTTTGCCAGCAAGACGGCGAAGCCGACACCCGCGCCCAAGACTCCCTCGCCAACTGCCTGCACAGCCTCGGCATCGCCCTCAACTACAAAGACGACCCGCGCCTACGCGACACCCACGTGCTCAATCCCCACTGGGTCACCAACGGCATTTATACCTTGCTCAACGCTTCTGAGCTGGCGGAAACCCAGGGCGAAATGGCCGCCGACTGCCTGGATCGCACCCTCGACATTCAGAAGTATCCCCGCGAGCGCCACGGCTTTTTGCTAGAGCTGATGCGCAAGTTTGAGCTGTGCTTTCGCTTTGCCGACGACGACAGCCGCTTCCTCATTCCCGACCTGCTGGACAAGCAGCAGCCGGATGCCGCTGCCGAGTTCAACCTGGCGGAGTGCCTCAACTTTCGCTATGAATATCCTGTCCTGCCCGAAGGGCTGCTGCCTCGCTTTATCGTCCGCACCCACGTGCTGAGCGAGCATCAACTGCGCTGGCGTACCGGCGTGATTCTCCACTTCGAAGGCAACCGCGCCTTGGTGAAAGCCGATCGCGCTGACAAATGCGTCACCATCAGCGTCGATGGGCCGCTCAACAGCCGTCGCCGCCTACTGGCCATCATCCGCTCCGACTTCGAGCGCATCCACAGCAGCTTCAAGTTCACCCCCCAAGAGCTGGTGCCCATCCCGGCCCACCCCGATGTGATGCTGCCCTACCCCGACCTAATCGTGATGGAGCAGAGCGGCCTGCAGGAAATGCCTCAAGTCATTGACGGCAAGATTGTCAAACTCAACGTCCGCGATCTGCTCAACGGCATCGATCTCGAAGGTAGTCGCCGCCCCGACACTGACCTCAAACGCCGATTCGATACACTGAGCGTCTTTATCAGCTACTCCCATAAAGACAATGCCCTGCGGGAAGAACTGGAAACCCACCTGAAGATTTTGCAGCGGCAGGGGATGATTCAGACCTGGAGCGATCGCTGTATTCTCCCCGGCGACGAGTGGAAAGACGAAATCGACGACAAACTCAACCGAGCTGACATTATTCTGCTGCTAATCAGTTCCGACTTTATCGCCTCCGATTACTGCTACGACATCGAGATGAAGCGTGCTATGGAGCGCCACGCCAATGATGAAGCTGTAGTCATTCCTGTTGTTCTAAGACATTGCGATTGGAAGAGTACTCCTTTTAGCAAGCTAGGTGTGTCGCCCAAAGATGGGGTTCCAGTGAAAGATTGGGATGATCCTGATCGTGCCTGGCTTAATGTCGAAACAAGCATCAGGCAAGTTGCCGAATCTCTCCAGGGACAGCAATTTTCGTAAGTGCATGCTTAACATTGATCAACTGAACGGCGACACTGTAGCAGGCGGTTGCCAGTTGTTCTGAAACGCCATCTGTAGTGACTATCTTTTCTAAGACTACCGATGTTGCAACTGCAAGCGTTGGTATGCAAGCAGCCGCAGTCCAAAATCGAAATTTGACACAAATCGCTTCGCCCCTATTCCCCAACCACCATCTCTCGGCGGGCCAATGCTCGACTTAACGCCGCCAGCAACCCGCCCGCGATCGCGGCGCTGAGCACCAGATAGAGCCAGAGGTTGCTGCCCACAGCCGTCGGATGATCCAAGGCCCAGCCGCCGATAGTTGGTCCGATCAGAAAGCCGACGGCCCAGCACTGCGACTCCAGGGAAAAGTAAATGCCGCGCTGGGCGGCGGGGGCCAAATCGCCGACCAGGGCCGAAGCGGTAGGAGAGTACACAATATCGGCAATCGCCAACAGCGCAAACGCCCCAATAATCGCCGCTAGCGCCACTTGGGGCAAGGCTTGGGGCAGCCAAACCAGCCCAAACCCGCCGCACCAGACCACCAAAGCCGCACCCAGCAGAGTGCTGTAGGATTGCGAGCGCCAAAGGCGCGTCAACGGTAACTGCAGCAGAATTTTCAGCGCCACATGCCAAACAAAGAAGTAGCTAATCCACTGTTCAGAAAAGCCGGTCTCGACATTGCCCCCCGGCACAAAATTGGCTAAATAAAGCGGTAGCGTGCTGCTCGACTGGGCAGCGTAGACCGTAAACAGGAGATTGGCCAGCAGATAAAGGACAAACGGGCGATCGCGAAAAGCTTGTCCCCAGTCCCCTAGCTTGCTAGCAGGGACTTCTGCCGGTCGAGTTTCGGCAATGGTCACCCAATCACCCCGCCAAAGATTAGGTAAAGCAGGCCCTTGCCAATAAACAAGACGGGATAGCTGCCCGCCGCGGCAATGTACTGTCCTGCAATCAGGGCCCCCACGCCCAGACCCAAATGGTCGGCCAGGCGAGCCACCGCCATTGCCTCAGTCAGGTGCTGGGTGTCGGTCAAATCCGTGGTGACGGTTAGGGTCGCTGGCCAGTACAGACTAATGCCCAAGCCCAACAGCAAATTACCGGCCACCAACAGCACGAACGTGTTGGCAAACGCCAGCAGCAAGCTGCCACCAGCGGCAATTACAGCGGACAGCAACAGCGTGCCACGGCGCCCCAGGCGCGGCGAGTTGATGGCATTGCCCGCAAAAAATCGCCCCAACAGTCCCGAAACCCCAATGCTGCCCTGGGCTAAGCCCACTTGAGTTGGTGAAAAGCCTAATTCATTGACGAAGTAAATTGACGCATAAACGAGCGTGAATCCTTGGCCGATAAACAACAGCAGTTGGCCCAGGGAAAGAATCCAAACTTCTCGCTTCAGGGGCGGCAGCCAAGCCCGCAATTGCTGCAGCGGCTGGGATAACGGATAAAAGTTCTCCATACGGGTTTGAGATTAGTATCGGCAAGGCACAAATATTGCGTAGTGCAAGCATTTTGCTCGCGACAGCAACGGTAACCGTAGTTCAATTGCCGCCGTCAAAAACTCATCGGGGATGCCAGTCGCCGCCGTTGGCGTCATGCAGCTGAGTGTGTACTTCTCCAGACAAAAAAATGCTGTATTCTTGACGGGCTAACAATGCGGCAGGGCTCGTGACTTCTCTCTTATTACAACATGGTCGCTTGGTCGACGATCCCCACACTGAGGTCGATATTGCGATCGCCGATGGCATGATTACCGCGATCGCTCCGGCACTGTCCCAGGAGGCTGACCAAACGCTGGATTTGGCGGGACTATTGGTCAGTGCCCCGTTCGTCGAATCTCACGTACATCTGGATTCAGCGCTCACGGCGGGACAGCCGCGCTGGAACGAGAGCGGCACGCTGTTCGAGGGCATCGAAATTTGGCGCGAGCGCAAGCAAACGCTCACGGTGGAAGACGTTAAGCAGCGGGCAATCGCGGCGCTAAAGCTGCAGGCAAGTCAGGGCGTACTGTTTGTGCGCAGCCACGCCGATGTCAGCGAGCCGACGCAGGTGCCGCTGAAAGGACTGTTGGCAGTGCGGGAGGCGGTTAAAGATTGGCTGACGCTGCAGGTGGTAGCCTTTCCGCAGGACGGCATTTACAGCGATCCCGACAATGCGGCCCGACTGGAAACGGCGCTACAGATGGGGGCCGACGTGGTGGGCGGCATTCCGCACTATGAGCTGACCCGGGAAGACGGCGTCAAATCGATTCAGTACATTTTTGATCTGGCCGAGCGCTATGACCGACTGATCGATATTCACTGCGATGAGATTGACGATGACCAGTCTCGCTTTTTAGAAGTTGTGGTCGCCGAGGCGATCCGCCGCAACCTGGGTCCCAAAGTCACCGCCAGCCACACCACCGCCTTCGGCTCCTACAATAACGCCTATGCTTTCAAGCTGATGGGGTTTCTCCGCCGCGCCCGCATCAACTTTGTCGCCAATCCGCTGATTAACCTCACCCTGCAGGGGCGCACCGACACCTATCCCAAACGCCGTGGCCTGACGCGGGTGAAAGAACTATGGCAAAACGGCCTCAACTTGAGTCTAGGCCACGACTGCATTCAAGATCCCTGGTACGTCCTGGGCACCGGCAATTTATTGGCAGTGGCCAGCATGGCGGTGCACGGTTGCCAAATGACCGGGCGAGACGAACTGGCCGCCTGCTATCGCATGATCACAGACTTTGGGGCTAAAAGCCTGCATTTGGGTGAGCAGTATGGAGTGGCCGTGGGCCGACCGGCCAATCTTATTACCCTGGATGCAGCCGATGCGATCGCCGCCATTCGCGATCGCGCCACCGTTTGTCACGTCATTTCCCGGGGCCATTTATTAGTCAGCACGTCAAAACCAGAGGTGGTTTGGCATCGCTCTGTCTAGGCGCCGTTGCCAGCCTGATAATCTACCGGTCATGCCGTGGGCGATCGCGGCTTCAGGGTTTGGAGAAAGGCAAAAACTCCCGGTGGATGCAGGGCCTCTGCCAGCACCACAGCGCCCACTCGCCGCTCCAGCGGCACCGGCAATCGAGCTACTCTGACGCCTTGGGGAATGGGATGAGCGGATAACGAAGGAATAATGGCGGCGCCGAGCCCCTGGGCCACCATGCTCAAAATCGTACTGGTTTCGCGAAATTGATAGCGCGGCTCCAGCGCCAATCCAGCCTGCTGAAAGTGAGCTTGTACCGCCTCAAAGCAGCTATTATCGGCGGGATAAACTATCAGCGGCAGGGCCGTAAGCTGCTGCCAAGTGAGGGCTAGCGAAGGCTGGTCAACATCGGGCGGCAGCAGCACCCAGAACGGATCGCTCATCAGTTCCCAGCTTTCAAATTCCCGGCTAGTAGGCAAAAAAGTGATGCCAATATCGGCTTTGCCACAGCGAATTTGCGCTTCTACAGCATCAAAGTCGTAATGTTCGACAATCGTCACGGCAATGGCTGGATGCTGTTTGTTGAACTGCGCCACAATCCGCGGCAGCAGATTGGCCGCCGCGCCGCGAAAGGTAGCAATCCGCACTTCCCCGCCCTGCAACCCTTTGTGCAAATTCGCCGTCTGCTGCATCTGCCCTAATAAGTGCAGCACGTCCCGCGCCTGCTGAGTAATCGCGCTCCCGGCAGGCGTTAACTGCGCGCCGTGTCGTCCTCGGGCCAGCAAAATGACGCCCAGCTCATCTTCCAAAGTGGCGATCGCGTGACTGACAGTGGGCTGGGTAAGGCCCAACTCCAGGGCCGCCTCCCCAAAACTGCCAAAATCCGCCACGGCAACTAAAGCCCGAATTTGAGAAAGTTTAGGACCAATCTGCTGTGCCTTGCCCACGAAACTGCCCGATATAATCTGTTCAAATTATGCCTAAGTCTCTCAGCCGCCGCTGCAAAAGCCGCTAGCTCTCTGAGAGCAATATCGCAATCTTGAGTAACGGATGGAGATTTCTTCGCCCCATGGTGCCGAAACGGAAGACGGGACAGATTCATTCAAAATCGATCGACTTTCAATATCAAAAAATCTCGACATTGACTGACTGTCGGAGCCGCAAAAGGATAGATATCTCTAAGATAATGGGCGATCGTAAAGTTCACAGTTGCCGATTAACCGGTTTATTAAGAGCGTGACCCTGCGCGACAAAATAATGGGTTCATCGAGCCCGGTTGTTTTATACAATTCTATACTTGTCAAATCTCAAGGAAATGGTAATCAAACAATCACCATACGTCGAGTCTCCCGGCTGATGATTAGTCTCAGAACCTCAAGGAGAATCCTCATGTTTGTCGAGAAGCCGTTCTGCGCTTCTCATCAAGGACAGCGATCTTTTATATAAGTGCGCTTAGGCACCAAAACCCAACGCTCAATTGATTCTATAGAGCTGAGTGAACCATGATAGAAACCTGAGCTGAATCTGAGAAAAGTAGAGCTGAGATAAGTACTGGAGTAGCTATCCAACTAGAGCATCTGCCAGTTGGCAGCCTAATATCCACAAGGTCTGACACGGCGATTGTTTAAGCTCAAAATCAGCAGGACATTGACGTAAATAACTCATAGATGCTGTTTGAGTATGGGTCCAGGTATTCACCCTTAAAAAAGCAATCATGGGCGATCGCGCCCTTATTCGTGGAAAATTAGCCGATCTAATAGCCAAGCTATCCCAAGTATTTAGAAAAACCCCTAGCGTCACCAACTCATATCGGTTTTTCTTAAATTGACAACCTCTTGTAATATAAATAGACCAACTATCCAACCGTGACGTTATCTATTTAGTTGAACCGCCTTAATCAACTCCCCAGTGAGAATTGCTGAGTCAGAGAACTTTGCATCAAGCCTCTCAAACTCTCCTTGACTTACTCACAATACTGTCTGATGTCTAGCAATATGTCGTAGTGATAAATGCCGCTTTATTCGTTAAAGATGTTATAAAAGATTTTTCCAACTTACACAATTTCTAATACAATCAATTTGTTTCGCTATTCCGTGAATGAATATAATACAGATAATTCATTTGCAGAGTAATATGACGGCAGTTTGGGATTTGAGTCTATTCTCTAACCAAGATTTATGGTTGCTGACCTAGCTGTCAAAATTGTCAGATAATTGCGAAATATTCTTATATCCTGCCGTAACAACTGTAACGAAGAGGTTCCCTTATTGATGGCAAGTACAAAGATGGATGCATTGACAGGTAAAACTCTGTTGCAAAAGGTCAAAGAACTATCTCACTTGACAAAGCGTGAGAAAGCCAGAGAGTGTGGTTATTACACCACCACAAAAGATGGACAAGTGCGGGTAGATGTCACTGGATTCTACGATGCTTTATTAGAAGCCAGAGGTATTCAGCTTGATCCAGATAAAGGTAAGGATGGTCGCGGACGGGAGCCGACCTATCGCGTTAGCGTGCATAAAAATGGTCAAATTGTCATTGGCTCCACCTATACAGAAGAAATGGGACTGAAGCCAGGGGATGAATTTGAAATCAGACTTGGCTATAAGCACATTCATCTGAATCAGATGGATCATACTGATGATTCTGAAGAATAGTTGAGCGGCGCTGAGCGTATTAGTTGTGATGAATTTTCCGAGCCGCTCCGTTTTATAGCCATAAATGATCGTCTTAACTGTAGGCTAAGCGTTTGTGCTGTAAATAATGTAGATAAATTTATAAGCTTGGATTTGCTCACAAGCTGACCTCTCTTTAGGCAAGGTCATTGTGAGCAAGTCCATCTTATTTGAGGTTCAGCACGATAAAAAGCTGTCGGATGTTTGCTTAATAGAAAGTCAGCCGGCATTAATAGCCTCCCAACATTGCCATAGTGAAGCAATCACGAAATCTGCTCCTCTCCATCAACTTTTATCAAGTCAGCAGTCTGGGTGAGATTGACATTACCTACTTGTCTTCACTTCCCTATTAAGGACTGCAGTCTTAGCCATTAAAGCATTAGAACTCTTAGTCATAAAAGCCGCTAGATTAGCTTGAGTCAGCTTCAAAAAAGCTGCGAATAAAATTTCAACTTATGGCACAGACGCTGAGGTCGCGTCATCTCAAGCCAAAATACTTTCGAAACCAACATGGCCACGCTCGCCCCGTAAATTAGCTAAGGGTTAAATCGCTTTTAGTACAAGGACTTAACCGTTAAATGATGACAGCCCTTAGCACCCTAGCGATTATTAGTAGCTTTTTTGCCGGTTGGCTGGGAATGTGGAGCATTATTGCCATCCCTTTGAGCTTAAAGTTGAAATGGCGGCCTTTTCGGCCAACTCCTGCCGGGCAAAAGCTAGCGTTGCTATTGCCGCTATATTTATTAGCCCCCGCTGCTATCGAGATTGCCAATCGTCAATTGGGGCAAACGTGGGCCGATCAGGGATGGACTGGGACGGCAGCCAATCTCGTTGATATTGGCTGGGGATGGGGCATCGCGATCGCCGGACTCAGTTTAGTATTCACGCTCAAGCGTTGGCTGGGGCTGGTCACCGTTCCTGCACCGGCGACTCCACCGGCAGCCGATAGCCGCATCAAGAATTGGAGTCAGCGATTGGTAGCGACGCTTGGCTTGGCAGTGCTGGGCCTATTGATTGGCGGGGCGGAGGAGAGTGTCTTTCGGGGGTGGCTACAAACGCAGCTAGAAATGTCGGCTTCTCCCTGGGGGGCGGCGATCGCCGCTAGCCTGCTCTTTGCCTTAGCCCATCTAATTTGGGACGGCCAAGCGGGCCTCTGGCAACAGCCTGGACTTTGGCTGCTGGGCATGGTGTTGGTGTGGGCTCGCTGGATGAATGGGGGGGCGATCGCCCTCGCTTGGGGGCTGCACGCCGGCTGGATCACTGGCTTGGCCTACATCGGCGAATTCGTTCGACCGCTGCCCGCGACGGATAAGCCAATGTGGCTCACCGGTCGGCCCCAGCAGCCCCTCACCGATGTGTTCGATCTCATCCTGCTGCTGCTTACCGCACTTTTAATGATTCCCTTCGCGAGCTGGCGGACTTGAGGATGGCGGACACAGCGTGGCCAAGATTACCGGATTGGCGGGCTGCCAGCGGGTGAACGAGCCCACCGCTACGGCATGAGCCGTATTAATCTGCTGATATGTGATTTGCCAGTCCGGATGATGGGCCTGCCAGCCGGTCAGCGCTGCCTGATTTTCCAAGGTGGCCAGCGCCACGACAATGACGCCATCAGGGCGGAGTTGGCGGGTACAAGTCGCCAAAATAGCCGTCAGCTGTCCCTGACTGCCCCCAATAAAAACGCGCTGGGGGTCGGGCAGCGCCGCCAGCGCCGCCGGGGCCGCCCCCGCCACAACAGTGACATTTTGCGTCGCAAAGCGCTGACTATTTTGACGAATCAGCTCACAGCCGGCTTCTGTTTTCTCAATCGACCACACCTGGGCAGTAGGAACTAATCGTGCCATTTCAATGCTGACGCTGCCGGTGCCGGCCCCAATATCCCAGATCACTTGATGCGGCTGCAGCGCCATAGCGGCAAGAATCTGCACTCGCACATCACGCTTCGTCATCAAACCGGGGCGATCGCGAAAGCTGAGGAATGCTGAGTCAGCAATCCCCAGAACGGGCCATGCAGAGGGCTCAATTAGTGCTGGCTCAGTTTGTTGCAGAATGACCACATTCAACGAACTGAAGGTCTGTTCTGCCGCTGCACTCAAAGCCAATTGCTGCACCACTTCTTCGGGGCCACCCAGATTTTCACAGACCCACATGGCATAGGTCGTCAGTAACTGTAGAGATTGCAAAAATCGAGCGATCGCCCCGGGCGTGTGGTGGGGATCAGTCAGGACTGCAATGGGTGACGCCCCTCGCTTAACCGCAGCCACCAGCTTTTCTAGCGAGCGTCCGTGAGCACTGATTAGGGTGGCCGTTTGCCAGGGCAGCTTCACGCGGCTGAATGCCAATTGAATCGAGCTGACGTGGGGATGAAACGTGATCGCGGCTGCCGGAATGACCTGTAGCAGTTGGCGTCCCAGACCAAACAAGAGAGGATCGCCAGAAGCAAGGACAACAACCGTGGCGGGCTGGGGATGTTGCAAATGCTGCTGCAGCCGTCTAGGCAAATCGGCGAGGGGCCAGCGCGGAGCCGGATGATGGGGAAAATCATGCAGCAGGCGATCGCTGCCGGCTAAAATCTCGGCCTGCTGAATAATCATCCGCGCAGTAGCGGACAGCCCCGCCGCGCCATCCAGGCCAACCCCCACGACTTGAATGGGGGTCATGGCAGGGCTTCCCAAGCCAGCACCAGGAGAGCGTTGACAATTGCCGCTGCCACCGCCGAACCACCTTTGCGTCCTGCCACCCGAATTTGAGGCACCGATAAAGCCTCGAGCTGCCGCTTAGCTTCCACCACCCCCACAAAGCCCACCGGCACGCCAATAATTAACGGTGGCGCGATGACAGCCGCCTCGACTTGATCACAGAGTGCTTGCAAAGCCGTCGGGGCATTACCGATGACGTAAATGGCTTCAGGCCAGCGCTGAGCCGCTGCCAGCAAGCCGGTTGCTGTGCGAGTTTTGCCAGGTGCAGCAACCGTAGCCAAGTCCACCGCCGCTCGTAGGGAATTACCAAACGTTCGCTGCACCATGCTTTGACAGCCCTGGCGCACCATACCCACATCGACAACAATGGGGACCCCAGCCTGGAGCGCTTGGACTCCCGCCGCGATCGCGTTAGGAGAAATCTGCAGCAGCTGGGCAAATTCCAAGTCCGCCGTGCTGTGAATCACTCGCCGCACCACGGCATATTCTTCCGGCGAGAAAGTGTGCGGCCCCATTGCTTGATCAATCAGGGCAAAGCTTTGGTGCAAAATGGGATGTTGGGGCAGCAGCGGCATGGCAGCTTTGACAAGAGGATTTAAAATCATAGAACGATAGCGGTCATTCAGCCCCCTTAAATTCATGGCAGTCTACTATTTTTGGGGAGAAGACGATTTTCAGATGAATCAAGCGATCGCTCAGCTGCGATCGCAAGCCATTGATGACGCCTGGGCCAGCTTCAACTACGACAAAATTACTGGCGATGACGCTGAAGGCACCACGATGGCGCTGAATCAAGCCATGACCCCGCCTTTTGGCACGGGCCAGCGGTTCGTTTGGCTAGCCGACACCACCGTCGGTCAGCGCTGCAGTGAATCTCTGCGCCAGGAATTTGAGCGCACACTGCCCAAACTGCCTGACACCAGCGTTTTTTTGCTAAGCAGCCGACAAAAGCCTGACGGTCGCTCAAAGCTAACCAAACTGCTGCAAAAACACGGCGAGATTCGTGAATTTGCCACAATTCCGCCTTGGAAGACAGACCAAATTGCTCGACAGATTGAGCAAACGGCTGGTCATTTAGGACTGACGCTAACTCAAGACGCGACCGAATTGTTGACTGCAGCGGTGGGCAATCAAACTCGGCAACTGCGGCTCGAACTAGAAAAACTATCGCTATTTTGGAGCGAGCGCGACGGTCCAATTGACGCGCCGGCAGTGTCGCAGTTAGTGACGGTGAGCACCCAAAGCAGCCTGCAGTTGGCCGCTGCTCTCAGGGAAGGCAAGACTGATCGCGCCCTCAGTTTGTTATCTGATTTACTAAATCGGAACGAAGCACCGCTGCGGATCGTCTCTACCTTGGTAGGACAGTTTCGGACTTGGCTGTGGGTCAAAGTCATGGTGGAGCGGGGTGAGCGTGATCCGCAAGCGATCGCGAAAGCCGCCGAAATCGGCAACCCCAAACGCATCTATTTCCTCCAAAAGGAGGTAGCTGCGCTGTCTCTTCAGAGCCTACAAATATCTTTGGAACATTTGTTGGCATTAGAAACAGGGCTCAAAAGCGGCCAGGAGGCTACGGCTACGCTGCAAACTAAAGTGATTGAAATCGCTCAAACATGTCGATTTGCTCAAAGGGCTCGCCCACGCTAAAACTCCTGATTAAAATAAGAATTTGCAAGAGCCGTTATTACGTACACTAATTTTCTGATTCAGTCTCAGGCTATGAAAAATACTCTTATGAAAAATGTCTTTAAACCACGACGTTCTGTAGCGAAGCTGCTTACCCTTGGGCTACTTTCTGGCTGGTTGGGTGCCATGGGATTGCCGCTGGCGCCGACTGCTGATTTGCCTTTTGCACCCCAAGCAGCAATGGCTCAGTCTCGCATTTCCAATGACGAGGTGACTCAATATGCGCGCGCAGTACTGGCGATCGACCAGTATCGTAATGCCGCTTACACCGAGATTAAAGATATTCTGCTGACGGTAGAAATGGATATTAGCGATATCAGCGTCAGCTGCACCGATACCCAAGATGTGTCCGAGGTGCCCCGCTCTGTGCGCCGCGACGTTCGCGATATTATCGCCGGCTATTGCAATCAGTCCCGTAAGGCGGTTGAAGATAACGATTTGTCGCCGCGTCGCTTCAATGAAATCACTCAAGCCCACGGCTCTGACCAAACGGTATTCGAGCGGATTCAGCAAGAGCTGATTAGACTGCAGCAGAATTAGAGCAGATCAGCGATTGAAGCCAGGAACTTGACTAACCAGAGCATCACGCCTGCTTCAACACATCAGACAAGAAGCTAAAACGTTCCCTCTTACCAGTCACTCAGCTGTGAACCCCACAACCTCAGGGATGCACGCTGGTTTCTAGCCAGTCATAAATTTGATCGAGCTGCCGGGTCGTCACCAAACCATACTGCCATAGCACGATCGGCAACAAGCCTGGGGAAGCGGCTGACCGACGTAGCCCCAGAGCGATCGCATCCGCAGGCAGCGCTAACTCCTGGCGTAAGAATTCAATCAGTTGGCTTTGTTGACTCATGGTGAGGATCTCGCCGTGGGGATCAACGTGAGCATTTGCCATAGCATACTCACTAATTTAAGAAGTGGACGATTTGCTTAGCGAGTTGCAACAGAAGCTTTATCTTTTGCAAAGATTTCTGTTAGCCAAATGACGCTCTGTCAAAATTCCGTGATCCCTTCCTATGATGCCTCAATTTTAAGAATGTTTGCGGCCAGGCGAAATTGATCCCGAGACATCCCATGAGACTGTTAAGCCGCGCAATGGTTAATTTGCTATCAATTTCTAATTAGTCGGTTCGACAAAACCATCCGAGCATCTAGTCAGCGCCAGGGGAAACCGCGATCGCGTCTCCTGGCTTCAACCAGCCAGAAAATCATTAATCCGGCAATACATGCGGCGGGATTTCAGTCGCCTCATCATCAGGGACGTGCTTGAGATGGCGCACCCATAAATCGCCATACAGCTCTGTTTGAGAGAGTTCAACCTTGGATTGTGCCGATAAATATAGCAGGCCCCAAAATACTCCCACTTTTTCATGGATTGCGGCTGCTTCCGGCGTTTCAGCCACGTGATTGTCTTGTTCAGGGCGATACTTTGGCCACTCTATCAGCAGCTCTTCAAAGTTGAGCCAGCTTAAATTTGCCTCTAGAGCATCCCAGTACCGATCTAAAAAGCCTTCCAGAGCGTCAGCAATTTCTGACAAATTTTCCTGGTGCGCTAGTTGAGTAATCGCTCTGACAGCGCTGCGTTTGGGCATTGGAGCAGCCCGCCGGGCCCGGGGCCGAGTCGGCTGATCGGAGATGACCGCCGCGATGGTCTCAAGCTGTTCAATCAGCTCATTTAAGGTGACTTGACGACGTTCTGGCGGCGGCGCGATCGCCCGACGATGTAAATGCTGTTCTAGATTTCGCGGTAGCGGCATCTGGGCCAGCTCATCGGCTTCTTCCCAAAAAGCATCGGCTTCCAATTCCGCTTGTGCCGCTTCCAGTTCAGCCCGCACCAACGTATCCGCTTTGAGCAGAACCAGCATTGACGCATACAAAAACGCTTTACCCGACTCCGAGAGACTGGCTTCATAGGGCGATCGCCCAGCCGCCGGGAGTGCCACCGGCTCTGTATTCAAAGTCTTCAAAAAGCGATCGATGACATCAATGACCTTCACATCCCAGGGATCAATCTCACCCTGCTCCGCCAGGTCAATTAAAAAGGCGATCGCGCTTTGAGCCAAAGACACTGTCATGTCGACTTTCTAGCTGGCAAAGGCTTCGCTAGACTCCAAATCGGGTTCACCACGCTTGGAAGCTGGCAGCATTGGCTGCTGCTCTTCTAGCTCCACCTGATAGCGCTCAACATCGCGCTCTAGCTCCTGAATTCGCAGTTCTTGCCGCTGAATCTGCTTGCCTGAATCAAAGTAGCCCTGCACCTGGACCCAGACACTGAAGACCCAGGCCAGCACCGCCCCGATGCCCATGGCCACAATTAGTTCTACGCAAAGCGGCGCTTCTAAATCAATTCCCTGAACAACGTGAATAATCGTCGGGTCAGTATTTTCAATGCCAAACAGCACGAGCGCTAGGGAAATAACGAAAATTACGACAAAGTTGACCTGCCGCATAGTTGCCAGCTCCTCAAATTGTCAAGAATTTATGGGTTATACAGTCGCTATGATAACCGTGGTTAATCCGTCTGAGCAGCGACTATAGCTAATTTCACGTCTGCGGTAGATTGCGATGCTCATTCCACAAAAATAAAATCACCTGGCTTACTGTACTGTCGGCGGCGGAGCCGGAAGCGGTTGATAGGGCAGGGGAATATACTGCACCGAGGGTCTGCCGGTCATCGGCGGCTGCTGGTGGTAGAAAATAGGTTCTGCCCAGCGGCGGCTGACGAGCTAAACCATTTGTAACTCAGCCATCAACTGTTCGACTTGATTGGTGACCAACTCATTGGGATCATTCAGCATCAGCGGCAGCAATTCTCGCAGCACTCGAGGCGACGCTACTTGCAGATAGGACAGCACGGCTTCGCGGACAAAGCCAGTGGGATGCTTGAGACAGGCAACCGTATTTTCGGCGCTGAGACTCCAGCGCTGCGATCGCGAGACATGAAAACAGCAGGCGAGCGCCCAGTCTGATAGAAAGTAGCGCAAATCCAGCAGATAACGGAGGCGAGCGCTGGGCGACATCGGCTGATAGTCGAACAAATTCATGCTTTCAAGAATTTCAATTTTTTCCATCCAGCTACGCCGGTCAAGGATCGTTAAAATCGCCCGCTTGCTGGGAATATCCAGGGTGTTATCCAGAATTTCGATGCCGCGAGCCCAATTGGGTGACGTGCCTCCCTGCCAGCTGACTTGAGCGGCTTGAATGGCGGCTGGCGGCGAAATAAATCGCAACAGCATAAAAATGCGTTCGATCGCGTCTCCCTGCAGTTCTTCGAGAGACCGCTGTAACAGCGTCGCTTCTCGCCCCTGCACTGGGCTTTCACCCAAATCCATCAGGGCCCCATAAAGTTGTCCGATAAAGGTCAGTTCTTGGTCGATTAAGTCTTCCACTCCGTCTCGACCAAAGCGATCCAGAGCGGCATCGATGCTCTGAGCCCGCATCGAGCTTTCTTGAGTCATGCGCAGTAAAATGCGCAGCAGGGTGCGGCGATTATTGCCCCAACTGCTGATCAGATTTTGTAATAAGCAATCAATTGCGGCGTCACTGCTGACCTTCCCAATTGTCTGCCATGCCTGATTGCGCAGACTGTCCGGACGATAGGGATCGAGAGCCACGGTTTCCAGCATCGTAATCGCATCGTCGCCAAGGCGCGTGAGCGCTTGACTAGCTGCCTCCCGGGTCGATTTGTACTGTAGGGCTTTCATCAGCGAAGGATAGTATTCTTCTAAGTTGGTGGCAGCGATCGCCTCCAGCAGGGCCCGCCGCACTCGCAGCGAATCATCCTGCAGCAAATTGGGAATATACAGGCGCAGCGATTGAAAATAATCGGCCTCTCCTAACGCTCGACAGCCCATCACCCGTTCCCGCTCCCGCTTGTGGGTAAGCATCTGTCGTAGGGTATTAACGGCTTCATTTTTTTCCCGAGCGTTGCCGTGCTTCAACATTAGAGATGCGGCAGTACCCCGCACCACCGGGTCAACGTCTGGCGACAGATACAGGCGCAACTGTTCAATGTCAGGACTCTCTTCCGTGATCCAGATGTAGCGCAATCCCAAGGCCAGAATTTCGGGGGGCTGTTCCGTGTCCAACAATTCGCGAACGGCAGCCGCGTGGTCGGTGCGGGGGTACTCCAACATTACTTCTAAACTTTGACGCCGCAGCGAGGGCGACAAGGTTGTCAAGCAGGGAGCCAGCACCTCACCAATACTGCGGGGATCCAACTGCGACAGTAACTCGATGCACGATCGCTTGTCGGCTTCTGAGCCCGGAGATTCGAGCTGTTCGACAAAAGCTCGCCGCAGCGCTCGCAAACTGGCATCGGTCATGCTAAGCAAACCGCGCTGAGCACTCTTGACCAGGAGTTCCAAATACTGCGATCGCAGCAGCAAAATGGCCATGAGCCACACCACTGCCAAAAAAGCAATTACTCCCAAAAAGAATTGAGATTCCAGCATTTGATTGTCAAAGCCGAGAAAATCCGCCCACGCAATCACCAGCAGAATAAAGACACCCGTCGCTCCCATGGCCAATGGTTCCGCAATCCCTCCTACCAGGGACTGAAACAGGGTCCGCTCGCTGTCTGGAATAGGCTGAAATAGCACCGGACGGGTGCTCGCTACCAGCGTGTAGCGCAACCATTCATCAAAGAATTTCAGGACAATGCTGCCCAAAAACAGAGAGGCACCGCTCAGCAGGACGGGAAAACTACCGACTATCGTCATCACACTGAGGACAAAAATCACCAGTGGCAAAAGTGACAGCACCGCAAATACGCCCCGTCGCTCAATGAGTCGACTAGAGGTAAACCACTGGGTTAAGAGCTCGATCAGCCCCAGCAGACCGCTAAAAATGCCTAAAAAGGCGGCGATTTCGTTGGCTTCTAAATTAATTTTGAGCTGCGTCAGATATTCGAACTCAATTAGATACATCAAAATCTGCGCCAGCACAAAAAAGCTGAACAGCATAATTACATAGCTGCGAATGGTGCCTCGCGATCGCTGGGCTTTGTGATCGTCCTGACCAGCCTCCGCCTGCTGCTGCAAAGAATCGGGAAAAGCATGCTCATAGTTACGGCTGATGATGGCGAGCACGCCGCTACCGACCAACATAATAATGAACGACAGCAACAGCACATTCTCGAGTCCCACGAAGGACACCAGAAAGAATATGGAAAAACCGCTCAGCACATCCGCGACCAGATTGCCGCTGCTGATCAACGGGAATGTCCGTTTAATTTCTCGAATATTGAAGAGCTGGTTTGCCGTAATCGAGACGTTTAAATCATTCAGCCCATAAATCGCCTCCATCCATAACCGCATGGCAAAAATGGTGTAAGGCAGTAGCGACTCGATCGCCAACCCCCAGCGAAATAGCAGCACCGGCAACGCCATGAGCACCGCGATCACGAAAATTACCCAGCGCAGCGGCAGAAACTTTTGCAGCCAAGAATAGACAAAGCTGAGGCTAAACCCCACGCCAGCGCTAAAAATATAGATCCAGGGCAGCGAATCAGGGCCGTATTCATCTAAAAAAAGCGCCGCCGAACTGACCTCCAGCCACAAAATGCCCATGGAGGTGGCAGTGTAGAAGAGAAACATCAACAGCGTGCGCTTGGCTTCGTTAGGGCGCAGGTTGATGAGACGTAATAGCCTCTGTTGCCACTGGGGCAGAGTAAATAATGCAGTCCGGCTCGATTTCATAAGCTTGACAAAACGGTCGATGGCGATCGCCTATTTATAAAGATTTCCCAAGAACACAGCGTCTCGGGAAAACTAGCTTCCAAAAATAAGAAAAATGCCTTGGAACTCAATCGAACCGACATTTTAGGACGCATCATCAATTAATGCTATGAACCCTTCGGAACAGACATGGCCGCGTCTCTCCCAAATCCATTGCCAGAGACTGCAATCCTGAAACCAAAGTATGGTCAGCCTAAAGGACGACAGTTGTTAAAAACACGCTCAGGTTCCCTCAGCCATAGACCGGAGAACACCCATGAGCCTCGGCCATTCAGATTAAATACCGAGCACCGGGTTGGAGCTGGCGCATCCTCAGAGAGTTAGCGAGCTGTCCTGTGCCAATCACGCTTGAACTAACCGCATGCTTATTTTTTGGGCGATAACAGCATCATCATATTCCGGCCTTCTCGTTTTGGCGCTTGCTGAACTTCCCCCACCTCATCCAAATCATTAGCCATACGGCGCAAGAGCTTTTCTGCTAAGTCAGAATGCTGAATTTCTCGACCGCGAAACATCACCGTTGCCTTGACCTTATCGCCTGACTTCAAGAAACGATGAGCATTTTTGACCCGGACGTTATAGTCGTGGTCGTCGATTTTATAGCGCATCTTCACTTCTTTAACTTCAGCATTATGCTGTCGTTTGCGGGCTTCACGAGCGCGTTTTTCTTGCTCAAACTTATATTTGCCATAATTGATAATGCGGCAAACTGGCGGATTAGCCTTGTCGCTTACGAGCACTAAATCCAGCTCTTGCTCTTCAGCCAGGTGCAGTGCCTCATTCGGCGGCATGATGCCAAGCTGATCACCATTAGCCCCAATCAAGCGAATTTCGGGGAAACGGATATTTTCATTAATGGGCGGAACATTGCGGGGATTTCGGCTTCGCATGCGTGGCAACTGTATGGAAAAGAGTACAGAAACGGAGGACTCAGATCTATGCGGTCTCTAACCTGATGGCTACTGATAATTGCTTCTACGGGAACCAGCCTGGGGCACAAAATCAGCCCAGCGATCGCTGACTTACGAAACACCTTTACTGATACTAAGGGCGAAGTCTGAATCTGCACATACATTTATTGCGAAGTCAAAAAAAATATTTACATATACTAAGTGGGCAACCATAACCAGTGCAATCGTCCCGCCATTGCCCTCATCTTGCGATTTCTTTGGCACAGACCTGACGCGGTTAAAATCCAATTTTGGCTGCTCAATTCCCAATTTCGAAGGCGGCAGATAACCCTGCTTTTTTACTGATCCCTGACGGCATCACGGGCTTAACAAAAGCTTCTCGTCAAGTTACGATCAGCTACTATCTTGCCAACCGCAGCGGCCCCAGCAGCGCTGCCCTCGCCAAAATTATGAAACATACACTGTCAGTTTTAGTCGAAGATGAAGCGGGCGTTTTGACTCGCATTGCCGGGCTATTTGCTCGACGAGGATTTAACATCGAGAGCCTGGCTGTCGGCCCCGCCGAACAAATGGGCGTGTCACGCATCACCATGATGGTGCCCGGTGACGATCAGGTCATTGAGCAAATCACCAAGCAGCTCTATAAGCTGATCAATGTTCTTAAGGTGCAGGATATTACCGAAGTGCCCTGCGTTGAACGGGAGCTCATGCTGATTAAGGTCAATGCCACCAGCTCCAATCGCTCGGAAATTTTAGAACTGGTGCAAATCTTTCGGGCGCGAGTCGTCGACGTTTCGGAAGATTCCCTGACGGTGGAAGTGGTGGGCGATCCTGGCAAAATGGTGGCGATCGTGCAGGTGCTGGCCCGATTTGGCTTACGAGAAATTGCTCGCACTGGCAAGATTGCCCTTACCCGTGAGTCCGGCGTTAATACGGAATATCTCAAGTCGCTGCAGAGCAAGCTGCAGTGAGAAGGGTGGCAGGGTGGAGGGTGGCAGGGTGTGTTGGCGGAGCCTGCCCTGAGGGCTTGGGTGGCAGGGTAGTTGAGTGATGGGGTGTGAGGGTGGTGAGGTGATGGGGTATTAAAAGTGTTGCGGAGTCTGCCTGGAAAAGCCTTTAGGGTCATTGAGCAGATGAAGTAGCAGGGAATTAAAAATCAAGAACCAACAATCAACAACCGATTCCGAATTTCAAATTTTGCACTCTAAAGTCTGCACCTTACTCACATCCCCACGGGCATGGTTAGTCCCTTCAGCGATCGCTGCTCGGCGGTCGTCAGCCCTTTGCCCTGAACTAATACCGTGAACTTGCCCAGTCCCAGCGGATTAATCAGCTGATGCAGGGCTTCGCGGCGCCGCAGAGCGTAACGAATCGTTTGAGGATCGCTGCCTGGGAGTTGGGCCAACTGCTGTAGGCGATCGCTCAAGCCCAACGCCATCAGGAATAGTTCTTGAGGGGCGCTGCCCAGCGTTGCCAATCCACAGTGCTGGCCGTGATGCTCTAGCGCTGTGAAATTGACATGAGCGGTGATATCTTGCTGACCAATATTGATCAGGGGGTCATTGTGGTGAGCGTGTTGGTAATAGCATTGCAGGGTGCCTTGCGATCGCTGGGGACTGTAATAACGCTCAGCCGTGTAACCATAATCGATGGTCAGTACATAGCCTCGATGTAGCTTTTGCGCCACCTGTGCCAGCCAATCCAGCGCCGCCAAATTCGCTTCGGTAGTGTAGTTGAGGGGATAAGCAGGCTGGGTCAGCAGAATCTCTGCCTGCTCAAAATAGTGCGGTAGCTGAGGCGTCGATAGTGGCCCGAGAGTCAGCGTCCAAGGCTGTTCAGCCGACTCACTAAGAGCAACATACTGCTCTTGCAGTCCTGATTCTGTCAGCACCACTCGATGCACCGGCAGCGCATCCACCAGTTCGTTGGAAAATAAGCAGCCTGTGATGGAGTCAGGATTCAACTCCCCTAACGTGCACCATGAAATGTCGGCAGATTGAGATTGCCAGCGCGCGAGATGAGCTTGTTGGGCGGTGCGCAGAGCCCCGGACGTTTCAATCAGGATGTAGTGAACGGCAGCGAAACAGTTGGGATACTGCCGCTGCAAATAGGCCAGAATGCTGTCGGCGAGCAGCCCTTGGCCCGCTCCTATCTCCACGATTTGAAATGGCGTAGGCTGCCCCAAATGCTGCCACATTTCGACAAACTGCTCAGCCAGTAGCTCGGCGAAGTCGGGGCCCATATGAGCCGCGGTGGCAAAATCTCCTCCCATACCCAATTGAGATGCGTCGCGCGTGTAGTAGCCATAGGTAGGCTGATAGAGCGCCAGCGCCATAAAATCGGCGAAGGTGATTTGCTGATGGGGCGATCGCGCAATGCGATCGCGAATCACGGCACAGAGCTCCGGCACGCCCGGCTGTATCGGTAGCGTCACGACCTAAAGCTGTACCAAAATGGCCTGCACGTCAGGATGTTCAAAAAATACTTCGGTATCGGCAATCAACTCCGGTCCCCATAGGTTATCAATCAGGAACTGAATATCGGCGTAGCGGCTATCTTTCTCCAGGGCGGCAATGCCCAAATCCAGGGCGGCAGATTCTTCTCCCTGAGAAAATTTGGCCACGGCGATCGCGAGTTCGGGTTCAGGCTCTTCGGGCGCAATCGATAACGATTCTTCCCAGCGGGCGATCGCCCCATCAACGTCGCCCTGCTCATATTCCACTAAGCCAATGTTGTTCACCGAGGGCCAAAACTCGGGATCGAGGTCAACCGACTTTTGGTAGCGAGCGATCGCGGCATCAAATTCATTCAGCTTGAAGTATGTATTGCCCAAATCGAATAGCGCCCCTGGATTCTCTGGCTCGATCGCCAGGCCCGATTCCAGAAAGTCGGACGCTTGTTCGTAATCACCCTGGCGGAAGTGAGCCGTGCCCAGGGCAAACAACACCGCGCTGTTGTCAGCCTCCAGGGCTTTCGCTCGGTTGAGTGCCTCAATGGAAGCGTCAAACTCTTCAAATTGTAGATATAGACTGCCTAGCAATCCCCAAACAGCCGCACTATCCGGTACCAGTTGAGAAGCTAATTGAGCCTGCGCCAGCGCCAGTTCAAACTGTTGCAGTTGGGCTAGCTGAGCGGCTTCTTGGGCCAGCGCTAATCCTTGTTCTTCCAGACGTTCGGTGTCGAGGGGGAGTACATAGGGCAACAAAGCCTGAGCGTTGACGGGGGTTGCGGCTGTCCACACGCCAATGACCGTCAACGCAGAAAGTAAAGATGTCCGAATCAGCACAACAGTTCCTTTAATTCACTTGCACAGCAACCGGCAATCAAGTTACGGCGTTTCCAAAGTCAGTACGGTCAAAAATGTCTGGAAATCTGGTTTCCAAGTAGCTTTCTATCCTACACCCAGCTAAGAAATGCCGTAAGACAGCTCAACTCTGAAATGCCCATTTAGTTAGCTTCTGTAGCCTATGGGCCAAATTTGACATGCCAAATTCTGCTGTAGCGCTCGTCATTAGTCAGCTTAGCTCACCCGACTGAATCCAGATATTAAACCTGTCTGGAGACTGGTGGGCGATCGCTCCTTTCAAGCCAGCAGCATATTGGCAACATTGCTGTAGGTCTGAGTCAAGGGGTGATTGGGAAAGCGTAGGCTAAAGATATCGCTACTGCCCAACTGAATCATTTCCTCGGTAAGCGGTAAAATGGACGCCACGGGAGCTCCATAGGTTTCTTCCACTTCCGCTTTCAACGCGGCAAAGTCGAAGGATGAAAGCGCCTTGTTAACCAGCAGCAGCATTTTCGGCACTTCTAATCGCCGCGCAATGTCAACCGTAACGGCAGTGCCCTGAAAATCCTGGCGATCGGGACGCATAATTAGCAGTAGTACATCCGAAATCGTAATCGATAAGAGGGTCTCTTCATTAAGCCCCGGATGGGTATCAATAAACAGAAAATCCAAATTTAGCTGCTGAATTAATCCTTGAAAGCCATCATTCAGCAAACCGACGTCGTAACCCTCGCGCAGCACCCGTGCAATTTCCCCCGCTTTGAGACTAGACGGAATCAAATAAATAGCGCTGCCTGGAGCGGCCTGACTGTCTAGCTTGTGGCTCACATCATAGGCCGCTTCTTCAACGGAACAGCGGCCCCACAGATAATCGTTTAGAGCTAGGTTCATATGACTTTCATCGAACCCAAACAGCACATGAATACCGGGAGACTGGATATCAGTATCAACAATGCCCACCCGTTTACCCGTGCGGGCAACGGTGGCCGCCAGGTTTGCGGTTGTATTTGATTTGCCGGTGCCTCCCCGAAAGGAGTGTATTGACACCACTCTGACCATATGTCTACCTTCCAGTGCGGTTGCGCCGTGCCATCGCTGCTAACGGAGCAGATATTCACTCTCAACAATAACGCCTGACTGGCATCACACGGCATCGGGTTTAAGGGTTCCCGCAAATGCCGACCAATTAAACCACATACATCCAGAGAACTAAAGTTGCCTTTAATCACCTCTAAGGTTCAGTGTATGGAAAGCTTTGAGCTTAATCTGTCAGCGACCCGATCACTCCCCAGGATCCTCTATTTGTCCCGCCATCCGTTGACCAATTACTTGTAAATCAGCGTCGGCGATCGCACTTTCATAGACCAGCTTGCCCTCGCTCATGACGAGAATCCGATCAGATAGGGCCAGTAGTTCATCAAGATCTTCGCTGACCAGCAGCACCGCAACGCCACGGTTGCGAGCCTCGACAATCATGTCATGGATAAAATCAACAGCGGCAAAATCAAGACCAAAGCTAGGGTTGGCCGCAATTAAAAGACGAACATCGGTAGACGATAGCTCACGCGCCAGCACCGTTCGCTGCACATTGCCGCCAGAAAGATGACTAACTGGGGTTTCCACCGACGGCGTTTTGACTGAAAACGATCGCACTAGTGAAACCGCCGCATGACGCATCGCCTGCAGTATCAAGAGCCAATTCCACTTGGCTTGGGGAGGGCGATCGAACGTGCGCAACGCCATATTCTCAGCCACGCTCATGTTGGGCACACAAGCATTTTTCAGCGGTTCCTCTGGCAGCGCATAGACGCTGTGTCTGGCCATTTCACTACGAGTGGCAGTGTAGGGCTCGCCGTTAACCATCAACTCGCCGCTAGTTGGCAGCCGCTGCCCCGACAGACACTCCACAAATTCTCGCTGTCCATTGCCTGAAACGCCCGCAATGCCAATAATTTCGCCAGCGTGCACGCGCAGATTAACGCCATTGACGGCGGGCAATCCATTGTCTTTATTGACCTGCAAATCGGTGATTGCCAGCACGAGGTTTGAGGTGGCAGCCTTGGACTTCGTTACGGACTTATGCTCGCGCTCTTTGCCCAGCATCATTTCCGCCATCGCCTCAACCGTCAGGTCTTTGACCTGTCCTTGCCCGGCCAACTGGCCCCGCCGCAAGATTGTCACCTCATCGGCAAACGCTTGCACCTCACGAAATTTGTGGGTAATCAGCAAAACGCTCAGTTGCCCCTGCGACACGGCGGCTTTCAACAGCCCTAACACTTCGTCAGCTTCGTCAGGGGTGAGTACTGACGTGGGCTCATCAAGAATCAGTAAGCGGCTTTTAAGATAAAGCTGCTTGAGAATCTCCAACTTTTGTTTTTGTCCGGCAGCCAGCTGCTCCACCGGCGTTGCCAAATCCACATGAAAAGGGGCATCTGCCATAAAGGCCCGCAGCGCCTCCAGTTCCTGCTTCCAGTTGATGACGGTAGAGGCGTCGTAGCGAGCCAGCACCAGATTTTCGGCTACGGTCATCGCCGGCACAGACGTGAAATGCTGATACACCATACCGATGCCACAGGCATGAGCGTCTTTGGGACTATTAATCGCCTGGGGCTGTTGGTCAATCAGGATTTGACCGGCGGTGGGATGATAAAAGCCCATCACACACTTCACCAGCGTGCTTTTGCCAGCGCCATTTTCGCCCAGCAGCGCATGTAATGTGCCTGGCTGCAGCACCATGGATACATCATCCAAAGCTGTAAAGCTGCCAAACCGCTTAGTCATGCCAACGACATCCAAACGCGGCGGCTGACTGGTTAGAGAAGGGTGAGATGGCAATGTGACAGTATCCATGGGGCGCTCTGCGATTGATGGGTGGTGACTGATAGTTAGCTAACGGATTTCGGGCCGAGGGCTAAAGTGCCTGAACCAAGGGCTCTAGATCTTTGATCTCAAGGTATTAAGTTTGAATTGCTGTCATTAAGTCAGTTGAGGTAGCAACTGCCCCAAACACGCCGCCCTGCATTTTGATCATTTTGAGAGCTGCCAGATAATTGCCGTAATCCGTTGCGCCAGTGCAGTCGGAAAGCATCAGACATTCATAGCCGCGATCATTAGCTTCGCGCATAGTGGTATGCACACAAACGTCCGTTGTAATGCCGGTCAGAATTAGGTTTTGAATACCACTGCGACTGAGTACTAGCTCTAAGTCAGTGGCATAAAATGCGCCTTTGCCCGGTTTATCAATCACGACTTCACCCGGCAGCGGTGCCAATTCGGGGATGATTTCCCAGCCTGGTTCACCGCGCACCAGAATTTTGCCACAGGGTCCCGGATCGCCAATGCCGGCACCAATTTGCCGCGATCGCCATTGCTTATTGGCCGGTAAATCTGATAAATCGGGCCGATGTCCTTCGCGGGTATGGATGATTTTGTAGCCGAGCGATCGCATTACCGCCATCAGCGCTTTGAGCATCGCAATCGGTGCCCGCGTCAGAGACAAGTCATAGCCCATTTTGTCGACATACCCTCCCTTACCGCAGAAGTCTGTCTGCATATCGATAACGATCAGCGCTGTATTTTCAGGCCGCAAGTCACCGTTATAGGGATAAGGATAAGGATCGGCATTAACAGTACGTCCCATCAAGCATTGCCTACTCTTCGCCTTCGATAATCCATCATCTCGCTGCAGATGGATCGTTCAGAGCGAACGAATATTGCTCGACTCCGCCCCTAAACCTCAGGAAGACGGCAGCGGCTTTCCTCAGATTTTGAGAATGCGAGGCTAGAGTTGGATGTTCCTGCGTAGGCCTTGAAAGAGAAAGCTTCTATGAAGTGTTATCCACCTGCTCAATCTGCAATTTTCTCGCACTTCATCAATCAAGCAAAGTCGAGACTGTAAAGCTCCGAATTTTGTTCGACCTGCGATTGAGAAATTTGTCGCGGAATTTGTACCCGAAAAGTGGACCCTTTATTCGGTTGACTGTTTACCGTGATTAATCCATTCATCATGGTGACTAATGAATGAGTGATGGCTAATCCCAAGCCAGTACCCGGATATTGACGCTTGATTGTCTGATCAGCCTGACGAAATGGTTGAAAGATCTTTTGTAGCTGGTCTTCGGCAATGCCTACCCCCATATCCTGCACGATAATCTCAAGACCATTCTTCGCTACAGTATTTGCAAAGATTGAAATTTTACCTTTATGGGTAAATTTAATAGCGTTAGAGATGAGGTTAACTAGAACTTGCTTTAGCCGCTGGCGATCGTTGTAAACTTCACCGTTCTGAAGTTTGACGATCGTATCAATTAGTAATCCTTTCTTTTCTGCTACAAAGCTCAATTCCGAAACAACTTCCTCGATTAAAGCTGCCAAATCAAAATAGTGAGGCGTCAACTCTAAACGATTGGCTTCAATAGTTGACATATCCAAAATGTCATCAACTAAATTAAGCAAACTTTCGCCGTTAGAGTAAATACAACCAGCCATCTTGAGCTGATAATCGTTAAGTTCACCTTTGGTCTGACTCTTTAAGATCTGCGAAAAACCCATAATCGAGTTGAGCGGAGTACGCAATTCATGGCTCATTGTGGCTAAAAACTCAGATTTGTGGCGATTAGCTTCCAGCAGCTTAAGATTTTGCTGCTCAATTTGCTTTCTCTGAGCCTCTAACTCTTGATTCTGTTTTCTTAATAGAAAATTAGTTTGCCGCAGTTGCTCTTGGGCTGCCCAAGCTCGCTGCTCAGCCCGATAAGCGTTCATAGCATGACGAATTAAACTGTGCAGACCGTCAGGAGATATCAGCGATTTTGCTAGATAATCAGTAGCGCCTGCTTTCATCAATTTAACCGCAGTTTGCTCGTCCCCTTGGCCAGTCAGCACGATGATGGGCAACCGATTACCGTCAAACCGCAACTGCTTGATGAACTTGATGCCGTCACCATCGGGCAGGCGAAAGTCTAACAAAATGCAATCAAAAGTAGCCGCCGCTAGCTGCTGCTGCGCTGCCAGCATCGTATCCACTTCGGTTATGGCAGCTTGCAGCGGGGTCTTGGTCAAGTGACGCTTCACCGTCATACGGTCAACAGCATCATCATCAATGACTAAGATATCTAGCGGCTTGTTCATCACTTTCTGAAAAGGCAAGTTAGTTTAGGGAGAACTTTTTAATCAAGACATTTATCAAATTTTAATCACGGCATTTCGCAAAGCGTCCAGTAGCGATTGAGGGCCGCCATAACCTCGGCGAAGCTGGAAAATGTCACTGGCTTAAGAATGTAACCAGCAACATTAAGTTTATAAGCCTCGATACGATCTTGATCCTCATCAGAAGTAGTGAGAACGACAACTGGAGTCATTGCTAATCGCTGATCCTGGCGCAGCTCTTGCAAAAACTCAATGCCATTCATCTTGGGCATATTAATGTCAAGCAAAATGATGCGTCGAGTATCCGGTAGGTTACTGCCGGCCTCATGTTGACCACGCAGCATGGCCAATGCTTCCAGGCCGTTACCCGCAACAAAAAGAGGATTAGTAATGCGATTGCGCTGAAAAGCCCGCTTAACGTTCATTACGTCAACTTCATCATCCTCAACCAACAGAATGTTGACTACTTTTTCCTTCACAGGGCTCTCCCAAAGTCCTAGGCCGCATCAAAATTTATCTGTATTTGCGATCGCTAGCAGTTTACCAAAACACAATTTGAAGGCTCAGCTCGCCTATGCTCAAAGCCGTTGGCTGCACCTGTATAACCGGCAACATAACGAACTCACTTAATACACCAAGCATACTGACTCCACAAGCAATTTGCCGTCATTCATAAGTAAGAGTCTTCAGGCGGGTGAGTATTGTTTATTTATGACTTGTATAGAAATAACGGATTTAGAAAGCGTCAAAGTTAACAGACATGGCTTTTGGCATGTGATTTTATCTAGGCCAGGTAAACCGAAATGTCGTGCCCTGGCCAGACGTAGATTCTAAGGTAATAATGCCGCCCTCAGATTCGACGATTTTTTTCACGATCGCCAAACCAATTCCCGTGCTCTCCAATTCATCACGAGGTTTGAGAGTCTGAAAAATAGTAAAAACTTTTTGATGATATTGCGGTTCGATACCGGGGCCATCATCGCTAACGACAAATTCAATATATTGATTCTGCTCAGATGCCGCAATTTGAATCTGTCCGTCTTCCCGATCATGGTGCTTAATAGCGTTGCTAATTAAATTGGCAAAAACCTGATTGAGGGCGGCGCGATTAGTCTGCAAATGAGGCATTTTCTCCGGCAGTAAAATCTCAAAAGCAGCAGGCGGAGAAAGCAGATCAATGGTCTCCATCAGCAGAGCACGGACATCGACTGACTCAACTCGGCGCTCTCGACGACCCACGCGAGAATATTCCAACAGCCCGTTGATTAGGGCTTCCATGCGATGCACTCGGTTGCGCAACAGGGTCAACTGATGACGATTTTCTGCCGGGAGGTTATTGCCCAGATCTTCTTCAAGCCACTCCGAAAGATTGGCGATCGCCCGCAGTGGGGCCTTGAGGTCATGAGAGGTAACGTAGGCAAACTGATCGAGCTCACTATTACGATTGTCGAGCAAGGCATTCGTCACCGCTAGCAAACTGTTCATCTGTTCTAGCTCTCGGGCTCGCTGCCGCAGCTCCGCCGTGGTTTGCTTGAGCTGACGAATGTCTTCGATAACGGCAATAAACGCCACGATTTGATTTTGATCGTCAGTTTCGGTCGAAACGGTTACCAGCGTCCAAATTGGCGTACCGTCTTGATGCAGATAGCGCTTTTCAAAGCGACAGGAGTTGATCCTGTGAGAGATCAATTGCTGATAGTAATAATGGTCTTGTTCAAGATCAGTCGGGTCTGTGAACTGCTGAAAAGGTTTGCCAACTAGCTCTTCAGCCCGATAGCCCAGCAGTTGACAGAAGGTGGTGTTGACCTGCTGCCAATGTCCGGTTGGCGACAGTCGAGCCATGCCCACTGCCGCTTGCTCAAATACGGCTCGAAAGCGAGCTTCGCTAGCAGCAAGATTGAGGGCGGCCTGCTTGGACTGGCTAATCTCTTGAATAACGCCAATCATCCGCAGCGGCTGCCCATTCGTATAGAGAAACTGCCCTTGGGCCAAGACCCAATGCTGGCTTTGATCCGGCCAACAAACTCGATATTCCTCAGCAAAAATTGTTTGATTATTTCTGGCAGTCACGATCGCCGCTTCCACTCGTAGACGATCATCAGGGTGTACGCGCGCTAACCAATACTGATAACTAGCGACATCAGCGTCGACAGCATATCCTAGGATGACTTTTGTTTGGGCTGACCAATAGTGGGTGTCATGAATTAAGTCCCAATCCCAAGTTCCCATCTGAGCTGCGTTCAGGGCAAGATTGAGCCGGTCTGCAACTGCTGTTTGCGCCGTCAGCGCCGCTTCTATTTCAGGGCGACTAGCGGACTCAGATAAGCGTGATGATTCGAGCATAGGGTCAGGCGTAGCCGATATGGTATTCCGGTCTGCAACATTAATCAGGACTTGCGCACCCGCTATTCATAGGCCCCAAGTCTGAAAAGTCTTGCATCCAATTTTCCTAGAGTTGGAAGCCGAGCCAAAATCGGAGTCCACTGCATAAGTTCCGTTAATTATCAGCCGGGCCCATCATTCATGCAAGCGACAGTGATTCGGCAACAAAAGCTATGACTAAAGTCAATGGGTGACATACTGTACTGATTCATTTACTCGACAGTATTGCATTGCTACATGCAAACCGATAAGGACGGACTCATTTAATTGCCAAACTCTTTACGAAGCAACGCGATCGCGCCCGCTCGTCTCCACCAGCTAGCGTCTGAATCGCTCTCAGCATAAGGATTTCGGCGCTAAATCACGGCAGTCCCTTGCAAACTTTAATCGACATTCTGTATAGTCGCCGCCAATGTCTAACTAAACTCACCATCGCACCGAACATGATCCGAACCGCTAGCTATAACCTGAGATAGATGCGGTTTGACCGCAGCTTCTACCCAAGGATATATGCATGTTTATGGTGACTGTTAAATAGTTAGAAGGCTCAGCAGTTGATGAACTTTATCCATATCGACTTTTGCATTTAGGAATTACGATATGTCGGCTATTCGCATCGCCCTGATTGAAGATCACAATCTCACGCGCATGGGACTTAAGGTGGCTTTTGGTGAACAGCCAGATTTTGAACTAGTTGGTGAAGCTTCGAGTGGGCAAGCCGGCTTGGCGCTGTTGCTGGGCCAACAGCCAGACGTGGCGATTGTCGATATTGGTCTGCCCGATATTGACGGCGTTGAAGTTGTCCGCCGCCTCCGCGAAGAACAACCCGCTGAAGCAGAGTCTCCGACCAAGATTTTGATGCTGACGATGCATGACAGTGAAGAGGCAGTCATGGCGGCTTTTGCCGCAGGGGCTGACTCATACTGTATGAAGCAAACTGAACTGTCTGACTTAATCACGGCCATCAAAGAGACGTATCAAGGCAATTCGTGGATTGATCCAGCGATCGCCAATGTGGTGCTGCAACAGATGCGCCGACAGCCTGCCGACCCATCTGGAAACGAAACAATTGCTATCAATGCCCTAGAACCAGAGCAGTCGCAGGTTCTTGAGAGCTATCCGTTAACGGAAAGAGAGCTAGAGATTTTGGAACTCATTGTGGCTGGCTGCAGTAATGCTGAGATCGCTGACCGCTCTTATATTACGGTGGGCACTGTCAAAACCCATGTTCGCAATATTCTCAACAAGCTTGGCGTCGACGATCGCACGAAAGCAGCGGTCCGAGCCCTGCGAGCCGGCTTGGTAAATTGACCGTCATAGACCTGACGCCGCAGTCATGGAAATTAGAGCCCCTGCGGCGTTAAGCTCATGGCAGCCGTTTGAGCTTCATAGCCTAGCGGCGATTCTTGGCTGTTTAGCCGTTACGCGCTTGACCGCCTGGCATTTGTGATTTTTGTTAAGCAACTTTTGTGTAAGGGGTAGCTTTAAAGAGGCGGCGATCGCGACAGTTCCTTGAGCCGCGATGTCGCCACGCAGAGTAGGAATAGCAGGAGGCAAAATCTTGTCGAAAATGATTTTTGCACGGACCTTAAAGAGTCTGAAATCTTCTCTACAGGCAGCTCTGGGAATCAGTGTGGCGGTCGGCTGGACGCTTTTGCCCTTGCCCAGCGCTGCCGCGCCCGTCCCTGCAGCCACCGCGGCTAACGCTGCTGACGATCATTTTTTGTGGCAAATTGATACGCCAACGAATACCGTCTATCTGTTGGGCTCCATTCACTTTCTCACCCCTGACAGCTATCCGCTGCCCGAGGTTATGCGGGCAGCTTTTGATGAGGCTGAAATCTTGGTGCTGGAAACCGACGTTGGACCAGGCACTGAAGCAGCAACAGCCATGTTACTACTTGACAAGGCTTTACCAGAACCGGGCGAGTCTTTGAGTGAGGTTTTGGGGCCGGCTACCTACGGCTTGGCGGGCCAAAGTGCAGCAGAACTCGGTTTGACAATTGAGGCGTTCGCCCAGTTTGAACCCTGGTTTTTAGCGATTACACTGACCTCATTGCAGCTCGTGTCCTTAGGATTTTTGCCTGAGTACGGCATTGACCAGCATTTTCACAATCAGGCGATCGCAGTCGATAAACCAGTCTTGTTTTTAGAAACGGTAGAACAGCAATTTGACCTATTTGAACAGCTTTCAATCGCCGAGCAGCGGCAGCTAACGGCACAAACTCTAGCTGAAATGGATTTGCTAGAGGGCTCCCTCAATGACATCGTGAACGCCTGGGATGCCGGCGATAGCGATGCTATGGCCGATAGCCTACTGGCTGGATTTGCGGACTATCCGAATATGCAGCAGATTTTTTTGAGCGATCGCAATCGCGATTGGACGACTCAAATCTTACCCTGGCTACAGGCGGATGACGACTATTTGATTGTCGTCGGCGCACTACATTTGGTGGGGCCGGACAATGTGCTAGAGCTCCTGGCGGCTGAAGGCTATGAAGCCGAACAGCTGTAGAAACGCCAATCGCCCATGCGGTTGATGAAGTGCCAGGCCAACAAGTCCGTAAGCTGACTCCACAGTTTCATAAGGCCGGTATGTTTAGGTAAGCAGCATTTCTCTTCAGGCTAATCGGCGGTCTTAATTGGGCGGCTACGCAAGACAACTTGCCCGCCTGAGGCCGTCGAAGCTGTGATGGGATCAATAGTAATCACGGCTCGGTTGGCCTGCTGGGTGCAGGCGGGAGTGGGCAGCATCCACTCGACGACATTGGGATTGTCAACTGTAAACTGACCGCAATACATGAGCCGGGCCTTAGTATCGGTGGTAGCCCAAAATCGATAAATCTCCTCTGCAGACAAACTGGGTAAGTCTGGCGCCACCAGCACCGCTTTATTTTCATCCGCAACGGTGACAACACTGCCCGCCATACCCGCAAACTCACCAGCACCTTCTAGGGCATAAACTGACTGAGAATTTTGCAAGCTGCTCAAGACTACATTGGTCACTTGCTGTTGGCTTTGAACGGTTTGAATGGTGGCCTCAGCTTCATCCAGTTTCTGCGTTTGCTGCAGCAGCGATCGCCGCAGTTGTTGATTAGACAGGCTTAGCATCGCCAGGGCCGCAATCGCGATCGCTCCGCCCACCACTTGACTGCCTAAGATCAGGCGTTGACGAGTAAATAGGCTCTCTAGCCTATTTGAAGCCACAACCTTTTGAATGAATCGATTTGAGCTGAGCCGAGTAAGTGGATAAGCTGACTGTGATTTTACTAGAGAGTGCGCTTCCGGCTCCGATATCGGAGAAGCAATATCATCCTCCGAACTGGTCAGTGACGAATTAGACAACTGCGATAGCAGATTGGGGTGAGCCTGCAGCAGTTTAGCCAGCTCTGACTGCTCTTCTGAGGTTAATTCTGCAACGGTGCGACGAGACAATAGATCTTGCCATTTTTCAGGAAAGTCTGTGTTAGTCATGATTAATGTTTGAGATCCGGTAGATTCACGGGTGTCTTTTATGACATGACGTAGCCGTAGTTCGATTGTGCCAGAGAATTCTCATCAGATCACTAAAGGCTGGCTAGGATGTAGCTTTAGCATCCAAACAAGCACGCTTAGTGAGTCTTGGGCGCTTGGCCAATCAACCGTGTTCATCCAGCAACCCGGAGTTTGCAGCACTGCTTTGGTGACACCCGAGTCGATGATGGAGACAAAGTTTCAGCTCATCGGCATTGACTGATTCCGGACTACGATTACTGATGGTGGCGTAGTTTAGTCAATGGCTCGCCGTTTTGCCCTAACAGAACCAGGGAAAGCTACACTTGCCATCTAGTAACAGGGTCGTGACAAACAATAATGACGGTGTCTTTTCGAGCATTTCGCGATCGCCATCCGACAGCCAAGCTCACCAGCGAATTACTGCTGGTTCAAAGCGATCGCTTTGTAGTCAGAGTCCTGATTGAAATTGACTCGGGCGGCTGTGCCTCAGGCTTGGCAGCCCACACTTCTATTGAAATCGCCGAAGATCAAGCGCGTCAGCGGGCCCTGGAAGGCATGGGGTGGAGCGCTGACGAGCAGTCGGACGCCTCAATCTCCGCCTCTGCAGGACAGTCTGTTGCCGCCGCTACCGCAGAATTTATCCCAACGCAACCACCCACACCGGCAGTCACAATCCATACTGTTACCACTGCTACTGCCAAAGCCACTGACTCTACGGATACTGTCGTGGGCGCTGCCACACCAGAGCCGCCAGTACAACAGTCCCAGCTTCAACCAGCTATCACTGAAAAGCCCGCGCCTCCAGTTCCGTCACCAACTAAGTCTGATAAGGCGAGTTCCGCTCTATCCTTACCTTCCGGTACTGCAACGACACCAGCAGCCTCTACGCCTGAGCTTCTGCCGGATTTGTCGAGCCCGACAATAACCGCTGACTTGCCCACGGCAGCAGACACTGCAGCAGACGACGAAAGCGAACCGATTATGGCTGCAGCATTACCGGCTCCAATCAATCTCTCGGATGTGATTGCCCAAACTGATATTGAACTGCGGCGGTTAGGCTGGTCAGTCGAAACCGGTCGAGAGTATTTGGAGCACACTTACCAAAAGCGATCGCGCCACGAACTTTCTGAAGAAGAGCTTATCCAGTTTTTGTGCCATTTAGAGTCTCTGTAAGGGATATGCAAATTAATAGCATCCCAGTCACACTCGTTTACTCTGCTACCCAACCACCTTGCTACCGATCAGATACTTTATTTACCGGCAAAGCCCTAAGCCTTGAGCTGACGGCAGCAAAAAAGTCTCTACTCAACCGCTAAAGACACGCGATTTCCGCCAATATCGCGTAGATTAGTCAGAAAAACGGCAACTTCGTCATAGGGCAGCTCTTTATCGGCTTTCAGAACTAAGGTGCCTTCAGGATTCTCAGAAAAATATGTCCGAATCCGCTGAGTTAATTGCTGAAAACTAATTGTCTGATCTTCAAATAAGATCTCGCCATCTCGGTCTAAACCAATGATTAGGGACTCGGCTTGTGCTTCGATCTCAGCCTGCTCTTCGGCGCCCTCGACTTCTTCCGGAATGTCAATGCTAATCAGCTGTCGCCCCGTCAAGGTCATGGAAATGATGATAAAGAACGTCAGCACGGTCATTAGTACGTCCATCATCGGCACCAGATTAACTTCGGGAATTTTGGAAGCAGAGGAGCGACGACGACGCATGGTGATTGCAGGCCTCAATTGGCAGTAGGTAACAAGTCAAATTAGCGGGGCCGGTTCAGAAAGCTCAAGTGCCGGGGCGCAGAATCGAAGCCGATAGAAATACTTTGCCCTCTGGAACCGTGGCTGTGATGCACCTGTGACGACAGCAACACCTATGCTCTACACCGCCGTTTAATCTATCCATTTCCGGATTTGAAACTACGCATTTATCCATTGTTGAGTTGACGAGGTTCTGCGATCGCCCAACGCTTCGAGCAAAAAAATTGATCTTCAGCTACTGTAGACCGTTTCATCTTCTGAACGCCAAGCCGGGTCAACAATACAAATAAACATTAGCGGCTCTTGCCCCGTGTTGTGAATGTGCTGCCGCGCATCAGGCGGAATATAAATCGCATCACCAGGGCCAACGGATTGCTTTTCGCCGTTAATATGCATATCGCCCTGTCCGCTCAGGATGTAATAAACTTCTGAGGTTTTTAGCGAATGGTCAACAGAGGTTTGCCCAATTGGCACTACCGCATGGGCTAGGCTGTAGCGTAAATCCAGCGGTTGCTTATCGGGATGCAGGAGCTCTCGCAGCTGTGTGTTGTCACCGGCAATAAACATCTCACAGTCAGTCAGGCTTTGCACTAGCATGGGCGATCGCTTCTCCAAGACTGCCCTTTATCCTACTATCAAAGCTTTACAGACCAACCGTAAGCTCAGCATCGCTGTCAAAAATATGGGCTGGAGTTTAGCCATAGCGACATTTTACATTGAGACAACAGCGCTGCATCTAAATAAGCATTACTCTGAATCCGCAGCGACCAGAAAACCACCAATACACTCCTTTTCAGCCATAAAAATTGGCTGTCCACATCCGTGAACAGCCAGACAAAAAATGGATAAAGCCCAATTTAGTAAGCCAAGCCCATACTGCGAGTGGTCTCAGCACCGAGATAAACGCGAACACTCAAGAAATCAGTGGGGCAGGCAGTCTCACAGCGCTTACAACCAACGCAGTCTTCAGTACGCGGAGAAGACGCAATTTGACCAGCCTTGCAGCCATCCCAAGGTACCATTTCCAAAACGTCGGTAGGACAGGCCCGGACACACTGTGTACAACCAATACAAGTGTCATAAATCTTGACGGAATGGGACATTAAACGAAAGCTCCAGTGCTAACAATCGCCATTGTGAAGTTCGTTATCAAAAGGCCACTAGACAACCAACGACCTAAAACAAAGAACTGGCAAGTATTCTTCTACTCTTAATAATCAGTTTAGGGGGTTGGCTTCAACGTACTTAGCGTGGTCGCACAAAAGTTTACAGAACGTAACACGTTGTGCCGTTTACTCAGTCATTCCTAATCAGTAATGAGAGCATCATCACTGCGAGCCCCAGATGGCAATTACTAGCCCTCAATTTCTGTAGCCATGAATACGATGAATGCTGATCTATTAAACCTCTGGCATTAATGTCGGTGACATGCCTTGATAGAAATGTTTGTCTGCGGAGGACACTTATCGGATTCGACGGCGTGAACCCTGTAGATGTAACAAATTTGGCTTTTGAGCAGTCTCGCAATGGATGCGACGGCTTTCAACAGAGTCACTAGGGAATTGGTTCGAATTTGTTCCGAGTCCATACGGCAGGTTGGCGATCGCGCGATCGCCTTGCAGCTAGCCGGCAAACCAGGATTCGTGAAATTGCATCAAGACCCGGTACGCTTTCCGATAATATTTAGGGATGCTTAAAACCAAAACGCCTGGCTTGATTTTGTGTCGCGCTCATGGTTTAGGTTTTAGAGATGTTTGTTGTGTTTCTGGGAAGAAATTGAATTATGAGTCAGGAAGCGGTTTTCGAAAAAGTACAAAAAATTGTGGCGGAGCAACTCGGCGTTAACGAAGCTGAAGTTAAGCCAGAAGCTAGCTTTGCCAACGACTTAGGTGCTGACTCCCTTGATACCGTTGAGCTCGTAATGGCTCTTGAAGAAGAGTTTGATATTGAAATTCCTGACGAAGCCGCTGAGGGCATTGGCACCGTACAAGCGGCAGTTGACTTCATCAAAGATAAGAAGGCCGCTTAGCGATCGCAGGCTACTGGACAATGTTGTAATGCAGGTATCAGGTAGTGGGCAGGCTAGCGTATCTGCGCTGTAGGTGAGTCATGACAGAGTTGGAAAAAAAGCGGGTTGTCATTACTGGGTTAGGGGCAATTACGCCCATTGGCAGTGATTTAGCTAGCTATTGGCAAGCGCTACTCGCGGGCCAATCTGGGGTCGGGCCAATTACCCTGTTCGATGCGTCTAAGCATACGACCCAGATTGCTGCGGAAGTTAAAGGCTTTGATCCTCATGACTTTATGGATCGGAAAGAAGCCAAACGCATGGATCGCTTTTCTCAGTTTGCTGTGGCCACTGCTAAACAGGCCCTGGCTGACGCCCAACTAGAGATCACTGATCTCAATGCAGAGCAAGTTGGCGTCATGATTGGCACCGGTGTTGGTGGCCTCAAAATCATGGAAGAACAGCAAGCAGTCTATCTCAACCGAGGGCCGAGCCGCTGTAGTCCATTTATGGTGCCGATGATGATCGCTAATATGGCGGCTGGGCTGACAGCCATTCACACTGGCGCCAAAGGCCCTAACTCGTGTCCCGTAACTGCCTGTGCAGCGGGTTCCAACGCCATTGGCGATGCCTTTCGCCTAGTGCAGCAGGGCTATGCTCAAGCGATGATTTGCGGCGGTACAGAAGCTGCCGTAACGCCGCTGTCCGTCGCCGGATTCGGCTCTGCGCGAGCTTTATCGACTCGCAACGATGCACCGGCGATCGCTAGCCGACCGTTTGACCGCGATCGCGACGGCTTTGTCATCGGTGAAGGCTGCGGCATCTTAATTTTGGAATCTCTAGATCACGCCCTGAGTCGCGGCGCCAAGATTTATGCTGAAATTACCGGTTACGGCATGACGTGCGATGCTTACCACATGACGGCTCCAGTGCCAGGCGGCGCGGGCGCAGCACGCTGCATTCAGCTAGCGCTCAAAGATGCTGGGATTACTCCGGAACAAATCAGCTATATCAACGCCCACGGTACCAGCACACCAGCTAACGATCCAACCGAAACTCAAGCCATTAAGACCGCGCTGGGCCAGTACGCTCAGCAAATTGCCGTAAGTTCCACCAAATCAATGACGGGACACTTGCTGGGCGGTTCTGGCGGCATTGAAGGCGTAGCGGCAGCGATGACAGTACTTGAGGATCAAGTGCCTCCAACCATTAATTTGGAGCAGCCGGATGAAGGCTGTGATCTAGACTACGTACCCAATCAGGCCCGACAAATGCCAGTGAATGTTACGCTGTCTAACTCCTTTGGTTTTGGCGGCCACAACGTCACGTTAGTGTTTCAGAAGTATCGTAACTGACGTTACAATTTAGCGAGTAAATAAATATCGCAGCGTTTTTAGAGGATGAGGTACGCGCTGTTTCTGTAATCCTTACAAGGGTGCCGTTTATTCCCGCATCTCATGTCACTGGAAAACGCTATTGCGAAGTTATTGAACTCTGGCCTGAAGCTTATATCTCCCCTTAGCATTGACTCATACCGGATTTGCACAACTTTCTCGGTTGTGAGACCGCAGCGTGAATGCGATGATAAAGCGGGAAGACGCTGATGCACTGTTTGTGCAGTTTGATGCTGAGCGCCTTGCCATTGGAGGGCATCAGGCCCCGGTAAATGCTGTCCCGTCTTTGAGAGTAGGTTTATGGTTGTCGCATCCCAATCTTTAGACGCGCTTTGCGTGAATTCGATTCGATTTTTAGCGATTGATGCTGTCCAAAAGGCCAATTCTGGTCACCCTGGTTTGCCGATGGGGGCTGCTCCGATGGCCTATGTGCTGTGGGATCAGGTGATGCGGTTTAACCCCAAAAACCCCCAATGGTTTAACCGCGATCGCTTCGTTCTGTCCGCCGGTCATGGCTGCATGCTGCACTATGCACTGCTGTATTTAACCGGTTATGACAGCGTTTCCTTAGACGATATTAAGCAATTTCGCCAGTGGGAATCCGTCACGCCTGGTCATCCCGAAAACTTTGAAACGCCTGGCATCGAAGTGACCACTGGACCTTTGGGACAGGGTATTTGCAATGGCGTGGGCTTGGCGATAGCGGAGGCTCACCTGGCCAGTCGGTTCAACAAGCCCGATGCCAATATCGTTGATCATTACACCTATGTGATTTTGGGCGACGGCTGCAACATGGAGGGGGTTTCGGGTGAGGCCTGCTCGCTGGCGGGGCACCTGGGTTTAGGCAAGCTCATCGCCCTCTACGACGACAACCACATCTCCATTGATGGTTCCACTGATATCGCCTTTACAGAAGATGTCTCTAAGCGCTTTGAGGCGTACGGTTGGCACGTCTTACACGTAGAAAACGGCAACACGGATCTGGAAGGCATTGGTAAAGCGATCGCCGAAGCCAAATCCGTTACCGACAAGCCGACCATGATTAAGGTAACTACTACCATCGGCTACGGCTCTCCCAACATGGCCGACACCTCTGGCGTCCATGGTTCTCCCTTGGGCGGCGACGAAATTAAGTTAACCCGTGAATCGCTGGGCTGGAGCTACGGTGATTTTGAAGTGCCGGAAGACGCCTTAGATCATATGCGTCAGGCGGTTGATCGCGGTGCTAGCTATCAAGCCGAGTGGGAAGAAGCCCTGGCAGCCTATCGCACCAAGTACCCCGAAGATGCTGCTCTATTTGAGCGAATGATCTCTAGCAAGCTGCCAGCAGACTGGACGGCAGTTTTGCCGACGTATTCACCGGACGGCAAAGCGATCGCCACCCGTAAGACTTCTGAGGCGACCCTGAATGCCCTGGCTCCGGCGCTCCCGGAGCTGATTGGCGGCTCCGCTGACTTAGCCAAATCGAACAACACGTCGATGAAGATTTCGGGCAGCTTCCAAAAAGGCGCTTACGAAAACCGCAATATTTGCTTTGGGGTGCGCGAGCACGGTATGGGGGCAATTAGCAACGGCATTGCCCTGCACAATTCCGGCCTCATTCCCTATTGCGCTACTTTTCTAGTGTTCGCTGACTACATGCGGGCAGCCATTCGGCTTTCGGCTCTGTCGCGAGCTGGCGTCATCTATGTGCTGACCCACGACTCCATCGGCCTAGGGGAAGATGGCCCTACCCATCAGCCGGTGGAAACCATTGCTTCGCTCCGCGCCATCCCCAACCTAACGGTGATTCGTCCAGCCGACGGTAATGAGACGTCAGGAGCTTACAAAGTGGCGATCGCGAATCGCGAGACTCCTACGCTTCTAGCCCTTTCACGTCAGGCTCTGCCGCAGGTCAACGGCTCTGCCATTGACAGTGTGGCTAAAGGCGCCTACACAATTTCGGACAGTGATGGCACGCCCGATCTGATTTTGATCGGCACCGGTAGCGAACTACAGCTGTGCATTGAAGCGGCTGAGCAGCTCACCGCCGCTGGCAAAAAGGTACGCGTGGTATCGATGCCTTCTTGGGAGCTGTTTGATGCTCAAGATGCCGCTTACCAAGAGTCCGTCCTGCCTAAAGCGGTGACTAAACGCTTGGCTGTCGAAGCGGGAATTGGCATGGGCTGGTGCAAATACGTTGGCGCCGAAGGTGATGTGGTTAGCGTTGAGCGCTTTGGCGCTTCCGCGCCTGGCAAGACCGTGCTGCAGCAGTTTGGCTTCACCGTTGACAACGTTGTCGCAAAGGCGAATGCCCTCTAAATTGCCTAGACTCTGTCGGTTTACGGCAGTTTAGTCCAGGCAACCCGCAATCATCACAATAGGCTCAGGCAAGCTCTGCTTGGGCCTGTTTTGTGGTTTGTAGAATACTTTCCAGAATCAGCGGTTCTGGGCCTGCCGTCGGCGCTGGCAGCATCGTCAGCCACAACAGAAATTCAATATTGCCCGCTGGCCCCACGATGGGAGAAAACGTCAGACCACGATCGCACCAGCCCAACTCCCGCGCCGTCAACAACACTTGCCAAATCGCTTCGGCTTGCGCTTCGGGCGATCGCACAACGCCTTTTTTGCCAATTTTTTCGCGGCCAACTTCAAACTGTGGTTTCACCAGCAGCACTGCTTCCCGAGGAGCGACCAACAGTTGCCAAAAAGCCGGGAGTACCTTGGTTAGGGAAATAAACGAAACATCTATCACTCCCAAATCGGGCCGGACATCCTCTTCGCCATACAGGTCATCTGACGTCAAATAACGCAGATTGGTGCGCTCCCGCAGCCTCACCCGAGCATCTTGGCGCAGCTTCCACGCCACTTGCCCATAGCCCACATCAATGCCGTATACTTGCGCGGCCCCCGCCTGCAGCAGACAGTCGGTAAAGCCGCCAGTGGAAATGCCCCCATCCAAACAGACACGCCCAGTTACGGTAATAGCGAACGTTTGCAGCGCTTTTGCCAGCTTCTCGCCACCGCGAGACACAAAAGGCGATCGCTGTTTGACAATATTCTCAGCGTCCGCCGCGATTGCAGTTCCCGGCTTGTCTACCACACAATGATTAACCTGCACGTCTCCAGCGCGAATCAAGCGCTGGGCCCACTGACGTGTTTCACATAGCCCTCGTTCTACCAGCAGCACGTCAAGTCGTTGTTTAGCCATTAAGGAGTTTGAGGGTGGCAGGGTGCCGGGGTGGCGGGGAGGCGGCGTATATAGGTGTACGTGAGGAAGGGAGTAAAAGCAAGGAAGGT
>ERZ1740058.299-NODE-299-length-41502-cov-12.662316_pt1 | contig 41502 bp, 36 predicted proteins | sample MGYA00581745_ERZ1740058 | MGnify/ENA primary metagenome ERZ1740058 (study PRJEB43018, sample SAMN04849742) | marine metagenome | isolation source: floating plastic debris | place: Pacific Ocean | collected 2008-08-30 | study: EMG produced TPA metagenomics... | reverse complement strand
GGTCAGTAATCCCCAGCGGCTTTCGTCCTGACAAAAGTAGCGCAGGGGCGTGTCTGCGCCGACGAACTTTTGTCAGACCTCTAGCGCGAGAGGCAAGTTTCCTTAAACTGCTTGATCGCTCCACGGGCCTGCTTGTGATGGCGGGGACGGGGCACTTTCAATTTCGCGTTCAACTCGTAGCGCACAATCCGGTACACCGTTTTGTAGTCCACTTCCACTAGGCACGCCTGCCGCAACCATTGCTAAATCGCCTGATAGCTGGAAAATTCGCTCGGTTCGGCTAAGCGGACTTGGAGCCGTTCCATCACCTCGGGAGGAATGATGCGAGCGGCCCCAGGGCAGTCTTAATCTCTAGCAACTGGCTCAGGCCACCAGCTCGATAATCGTTGAGCCAACGAGTCACCGTTGAGTCATCGCGATGGAGCAATTGCGCGATTTGTTGGCGACTGCTGACCAAGCCACGCTTCAACCAATACAGCATTTGCAGCCGTTCCTGCTGACGGGCATCCGTTTCATGCTGCAATCATTGCTCAAGTTCTTCGCGGCTTTCGGCGATTGTGAGCGTCAATGGGCGGGCCATATCCGCTTTCCTCCAATGCACCTATTCTCAGAGTAGGATGCGCTCATCTCTGGACGACTATTATTAAGCGCAGCGTTACAGAGCATTGGTATTAGCAAAAAATTGTAGTCCGCCTGCCAAAGTGGAAATGACTATTTTTTAGCACCCATTGGAAAATTACTGAAACATTAGAAGTCTTGTTCAATTCTTGAACGCGGAAGCGCAGTCTGCAACGGTTCTCCACTGACACAACCTAAAACCAAGTTTGCTGTCTAAAACTTGGTAAAAGCAACTGTGACAGAAATCAGGGGAAATCGAAAAACACCACAAGAATGATTATTATTCTTTAATTGCTGCGATTAGGAATAGGCGCAGTTTCAGTACTACGGACAATGCAGGGAGTGGTATCTGCTAGCGATCGCTCTGCTGTAATGAGAGGGGCGCGGTAGACGTTGGCAGGGGCTGCGTGTGTTTGAAAATTTCCCAAGCCACGACGAGCACTACACTGCCAGCAACTAGAATTAATAGCACCGCTTCGGCGATTAGCAGACCATGTAACCATTTCCCATAGCGCTTTCCCCGAGGGTGTTTGGAAAACAATCGCGCCGCCGAGTTGACTACGCTTAAAACGGTTTTCATCACAAGTTAGGAACTCGACCTTTTGACGATAGGCCGCTGGGCGGGCGCCGCCCTACCTGCATAAGGGTAATCGCCTGGAGGGTATAGCGCTCACCTGATCGGGTAGACCCAACCGCAGGATGCCGAGATCTTGACGCTGACCTAAGCCTCAAAAATAATGGGGCGCTGGCAGGCGCTAACTCAGACAACTGCCAGCAACGGCGGTTATTCAATCGGCGGTGACTCAATCATGGAGTTCGCGACCCGCAGAAACTCATCCTGGGAAATGCCCTCTGCTACCGCCCCCAGCACATAACCCGTCCGGTCTTGCTGCCAGGCAACATAGCGGATTTCGCCCTCGCCGTAGTTAATCGTGAAGTAACGCCCGGTGATGCTGTCGGACAATTCTACCGGGGTCAGATCAGCTTGATGGCGCTGCTGCCAGTCAGCAAAGGCGATGGGATGCATGACGGCGGCCCCGCCCACTGTCAGACAATCTGGCTGCACACTGCGATCGCACTCAGGATCAGGCGATAGATACACCGTGAGACCGGTATCACCGACATCAACTGAAGGATATAGCGGCTCCTGCAGTTCGGGTAAATAACTGGGAAGCCGCATTTGCAAGCCACTGGGGAGCCGCTGTTGGATGTCCAGCAAGACAGCATCAAACAAAGGCGCCGGCGCGGCCTGGGCCGCCAGGGAAAACAGCAGCGTTCCCAACCAGAGCAAATCATGCAGTCGGGATCGCCAAAACATGGGCTTCATCGGATTACTCTCCAAAGGCATAACGTGAACGCTCATCACGTTAGAGCGGTCATGGCCCTGGCGCGACTACCGGGAGTCATCTCATAATCATGACTCCAGTCATTACGGCGATCACCGTCGTCGCAGTATGGTACGAATAGCTGCTCTCTCATCCCGTTGTTTGCGATGGCCGTATCTGCCTGCTCATCTCAACTGCGCCGCACCATTCGGTGGGTGGAATGGTTTCTTTTAGGAGTGAGTTTGATGCAAAATTGGCTCAGCTCGCAGCTGGAAACGCAGGCGCCGTCTCTGCTGTGGGCCTATCTTTTGGGGAGCGTATTTTTTGCCTTTAGTCTGAGCTTTCCGATCACGAGATCGCTCTGGCAGCGGCGCCTCTACGTCTTCCTACAGCTCGGTTTAATTCTCACGGCCTTTGCTTGGGAAGTGTGGTTTGAGCTGTTGTTCTATTTTGTCTTGGTGAAGAGCTGCTTCCTGCTGCCGCGACGCGAAGTCATCTTCGCCGCTTTAGTCGCCGGTGTGGGTGAAATCGCCATTATTGCCCAGTGGATTCCTCACCGGATCGACGCTATTGTCACTCAGATTCAAGCTGGACAGGTCGAAGCCATCTACAACTTTCGAGTCATCCTCTTTAGCAATATTGTCAACTACTTGGGAGTTAGTTTTTTTGCCATTTGCTTTGGATTTATCATGGTGGCTGAACGCCAGAGTCGGCTGCGCGCCGAGGCCCTCTCGCAACAAGTGGAAGCTCAGGCCGTTGCGCTAGAACGCACCCGTATTGCCCGTGATATCCACGATGGTTTGGGCCACTCCCTCACCACCCTGAGCGTGCAGCTCGAACTGATCCAGCGGCTAACGCAGCAAGAACCGATCGCCGCGGCGGGGGCTTTAGCTACGGCGCAACAGCTTACCCATCAGTGTTTACAGGACGTGCGGCTGTCGGTGCAAACCATGCGACAAAGTCATTTTGACCTGAATCAGGCCGTGCGCGAGCTGATTGACCAAATTCAGGCGCTTCACCCGCTGACGATCAACCACCAACTCCAATTCCCGATACTGTCGCCGAAGATGGCTCATCAACTCTACTGCATCCTGCAAGAGGGGCTGACCAACATTCAAAAACACGCCCAAGCCCATCAGGTTCACTTGAGGGGATATGCCACCAGCACCGATATTTGGCTAGAGCTGCAGGATGACGGCATGGGATTTGACGGGGACGGTATCCTACCAGGGTTTGGGCTGCGGGGAATGCACGAGCGCACGCAGCTGCTCAAAGGACACCTCAAAGTGCAGAGCCAGATCGGTAAAGGAACCTTCATTCAGGTGCGTATTCCTCAATGATTCGTTTAATTTTGGCGGATGATCAGGCGATGTTTCGCCAGGGCCTAGCGCGTCTCCTGAGTTTAGAACCGGATATGGAAGTATTGGCTGAGGCGATGGATGGTCAAGCGACGATCGCCCTGGCCGAGCAACATCAGCCAGATGTCATCTTGATGGATATGCGGATGCCGCAGGTCGACGGCGTGGCAGCTACGCGCGAGATTCATCAGCGGCTGCCTTGGATACGCATTCTGGTGTTAAGCACCTTTGATGAAGATGACTATATCCAAGCGTCACTCAGGGCTGGGGCATTGGGCTATTTGCTCAAAAGTACACCTTCACCCCAGTTGGCAGCGGCCATTCGCACGGTTTACCAGGGCTACGGACACCTCGGCCCCACCATTGCCCCGAAGGTGTTTACCCAGTCTTGCCGCACCTCCCCCGCTGCGGAATATCAACACCTGTTTACCCAGCGCGAGCTAGACATCCTGCATCTGCTGCGGCAAGGCCAGACAAATCGCGAGATGGCGATGGCTCTCCACTTGAGCATTGGCACTGTCAAAAATCACCTGACCCGCATCCTCTCGCAGTTAGGCGTTCGCGATCGCACCCAGGCCGCCCTCTGGGCACACCAGCACCTCACAGTTTCCCCGCCGCTGAGCACTGATGACTAGCGTCATGGCGAGTAATGACGTCAGTACCGGACGGCTCGCCCTACGCCGTCCTATGATGGCTCCGTCACGTTGATAGGCAAGGCCGTGGCCTATCAACGTGACGGACTGTTCAATCGATTACACCACGTTGAGATAGAGAACGAATCATGAAACGCTTATCCCTCTCCTTAGCTCTGGGCATGAGTAGTCTGTGTTGGTTAACGACCACCCAGTCCCCGGCTAGCGCCCTGCGACTAAGGGATTGTCCGGGAGCGACTTGGGAGACTCAGTTTAGAGATTGCAAAATGGTCGACTTCCACGCGCCTCCGCCAGATGAGGCAGCCTTTGAAGTGAGCTTGCAGCAGTCTCTGTCCGTAGTCATTGCTCAATATCGAACAGACTTTGCGATCGCCCATGCACCGCCGCGCCGGGCGGGTTTACTCGTGCTGCAATACGAAACCGACAGTTCGCCGACCTGGCACCTATCCCGCGTCCAGGCCAGTCAAGCACCCTAACTACAGCGAGGGCAGCATCCGTCATCGCCCCTGATAAAGGGATGTGATTTACTTGCCCTCATCCATTTGGGCCAACCCAGTAGCAGGATGGCGAACTCAAGTGTGGACGGTAAGCTAATTTAGGTTCTCAGTCACCGTCAGTCATTTTGCAATTGGAGTCAGTCGATGGCGTCTAATCGTGATAAAGCAGATGAAGCATCCTTGTCGAGTCCTGACCAGTGGGGCATGGCTGCCCGCAATTTCCTGATCGGAGGATTGCTCGGCGGTGTGCCCGTCTTGGCCTATTTGTGGCTGTCGGTGGACATGACCTATGGTAGTTGGGCCGCTGTAGGGACTGGTCGGTTGCTGGGCGCGATCGCGATTCCTATTCTCTGTGGCCTTTTGACCGCCAGCTTTGGTCAGCGGGCGATTCGGGTCCTTTCAGACATGGTTGAGTCGGCAAATCTGCCCTTTTAAGATGGTGAAAAATATGGGGCGTAAATCTGTCAAATACAATCCTAAGAATCGAGCCACTGCTGTGATTTGGGGTGCCGCTGTGGGCCTGTTTGCCCTGTGCATTCCTCTAACCGCAGTTGCCCAAAGTGGCCCGCTACTCCCGCTTCTCGTGGTGCTGGGTGCGAGCGTGGGCACTGTTGCGGTCTGGTTTGCCCCTGAGCAGTACCGAAAAGAGGACAAGCTGGCGCTCACAGCTCTGGAAGACCGAGTCATGAATTTAGAGACCATTTACACCAGCCTCCCAGATTTTGATAAAAACAGCTCAGTCGAGGTGTGAGAGCCAACGCTTCCAGAAGTCCGGTATTGACAGGCTGACTTGAGGCTGGAGCAAAGCTGATGTGCGCCAATAAAGCCAGAATGCTCGTGGTGTAAACACACCCGCGCCCGCTCCGCAAAACAAGCTAGGGCTGAAACGCTTTTCACATAAGCAGTTCCGTTGGCTACCATAGTCTTGGCACCGAAATGAGGAAAAGCCCTGAAATGTCACGTTTGAAACATCAGCGGCACAGCCGCCGGGTTTTGCTTAAAACGGGGCCAGTCTTCTTGACCTCTTTCGCGATCGCGGCCTGTAGTCGGCGCTTCGCAGGGATATCTTCACCGGCGACTGAACCGCTTGCCCAGGCCCAAAACCTACCATCCGCCACCGCTAACGGTGACGTTATTTAAGGACGGGTGAGGTAGCAGTGGCAATCCGGTTTTTCGATCAGGGTTTCCACTAGCGCATTCAGGGCGACTGCGGCTAAGAGACCGCCCCCCAAACTACCTTGAATCGTAATGTAGGGCACCGGCAGCGCCATTAACTGGCGCTTAGCTGCAGGCGCATGGCTAAAGCCTATAGGCATGCCAATAACGAGAGCTGGCTCAAGTTTTCCCTGGGCAATCCCCCGGCAGGCCGCGAGCAAGACGGAAGGGGCGTAACCGATGACCAGCACACAGCCTGCCGGAGCTTCCTCTAATCGTTGCTGCCAGAGGGTATCCTGCCAGAATGCTTGCTCAGCATCATCGGCTCCGGCGATGTGGGGGTCATCAATCAGCGTTGTAATGGGGCTGCCCAAATGGGCTAGCCGCGTGTGATCCAGAGTATTGGCAACAGCGGGGACATCCACCACAACCGAACAACCTGTTTTGAGGGCAGTCCGGGCAGCGGCGACGGCCTCGTGGCCAAGACGCACAAAACTGACCAGGCTAACATCGCCGCAAGCTAACACCAATTGATGCAGCAAGTGAACCGTAATTTCAGAATAGTGAGATAAATCGGGCAGTAACCGCTGCAACGACTCCTGAAATTGCTCCGGGTGAGTCGTAACTTCGGTATCGAAATGGCTCCAGATCTGATCCAGTTGTCCCAATCCGGCTTGGGCATCAACATCCAATTGCTTCAGCTGCGATAGTGCTTCAGCCTGGGCGATTTGACAGTTGCGATCGCGCCCTAACAGACTTTCTAGCGCCGCTGCTGTTTGGCGGAGCTGAGTTATTTGCTGTGTCACCGTCTGGTACTGCTGCTGCAACTGAATGCTCAAAGTCGTATCCAGAGTAGCTTCGGGGTGGCTGTCTAAAAGCTGGTGAATGTGCGATAGCTGAAACCCCTGCTGCTTCAGTGCCATGATCCGCTGCAGCCGTTGCACATCCTGCTGGGTATATAACCGGTAGTTCCCTTCAGACCGCTGGGCTTCCGGCAGTAGGCCCAGGGTATGGTAGTGCCGCACCATGCGAGGGGTGACACCAGCCCCGACAGCATCCGTCAGTTCTTTAATCGTCAGGTGGTCTGTTTTCATGCCTTCAGTCTAAGACAACCTTGACATTGACATCAATGTCAAGGTTTAGGCTGACAAATAGTATTCTATGTGACAGAACAGGCCATGGCTGCCAACGCCCTTGCATCACCGCGTTTCTCGACGCCATTCAAGAATTTATTCAAGCACCATCCTGAGGCAGCAGCGGCGATCGCCTGCGCCATCTTGGTATTGCTGGGCTGGCAAGCCCTCAACTTTGGCTGGGTGGGAGGGGGCCTTTTCATCCTGACGGCAGCTTACGTTATTGGCGGATTCGACAGCGCCCGTGACGGGCTCACAACGCTGCTACAAGAGCACGAGCTGGATGTTGATTTGCTGATGATCGTGGCGGCTCTGGGCGCTGCCAGTTTGGGGTTATGGCAGCAGGAATACCACCTGATTGTCGATGGCGCGGTCCTGATCTTGATCTTTGCCATTAGTGGCGCTTTAGAAGGCTACGCTATGCAGCATACCGAGCGCAGTATCCAGGGGCTGATGGGCTTAACGGCAGATACGGCTCGACTCATCGAACACGGGCAGGAACGCACAGTTCCCATTGCCAGGCTTAAGGTGGGCGATCGCATTTTGGTCAAGCCAGGAGAACTGGTGCCCACCGATGGCGTGGTGGTAGACGGCGCGAGTATCCTCAACCAGGCTTCGATTACTGGAGAATCGGTGCCAGTGGAGAAAACCATTGGCGATGAAGTCTTTGCGGGCACGCTGAATGGCCATGGGGCACTGCGAATCAAGCTTCATCAACCACCGGAAAGTAGCTTAATTCAGCGGGTCATTCGGCTGGTGCAGCAGGCCCAGACCGAAGCACCGCCCTCCCAGCAATTTATCGAGCGATTTGAGCGGGGCTACGCCAAAGTGATTATCGTGGCTGGAATACTGCTGGGCATACTACCGCCTTTTCTGCTGGGATGGACCTGGGAAGAGACGATTTATCGAGCGCTGATTTTTCTGGTGGTGGCTTCTCCCTGCGCTCTGATGGCCTCGATTATGCCCACACTGCTGTCGGGCATTGCCAACGGCGCCCGCCGAGGCATTCTGTTCAAAAACGGCGCACAGTTAGAGCAGATGGGCCGCGTTCGGGCGATCGCCTTTGATAAAACCGGTACTCTGACCACAGGCCATCTGCAGGTGGTGAATGTGCTGGCAGCTCAGCCCGACTCCACCCAACTCCTACAGGTAGCCGCTGCGCTGGAAAGTCTGTCGGAACATCCCATCGGGGCAGCCATTGTGCAGGCCGCCCGCCAGCAGAACCTCACCTGGGCCACTGCCACCCACGCTCAGGCCCAGGCAGGACAGGGCATCACCGCCGATCTGGAGGGGCGGAGCGCCGTCGTCGGTAAAGCGGCCTTTGTTCGACCCCAGGTCAAGAACATTTCTCCCCATTGGCTGGAACAAGGCCAGCAGTGGGAAGCAGCGGGCAAAACGGTGGTCTGGGTGGCCCAGGCAGGAGACCTGTTGGGACTGATTGCCGTGGCTGACATCGTTCGACCTACCGCTGCCCAGGCTGTAGCCCGCCTCAAACAGGTGGGGGTAGAGCAGGTGGTTATGCTGACGGGAGACAATCCCCGCACCGCGAGCAGCATCGCTGAGCAAATCGGGGTGGATCAGGTTTACGCCGAACTGTTACCCGAAGATAAAGTCGACGTGATTCGTCAACTTCAGCAGCAGTATCAGACCGTTGCCATGGTTGGAGATGGCATCAATGATGCGCCAGCCTTGGCCCAAGCCACCGTTGGCATTGCGATGGGCGCGGCGGGTAGCGATGTGGCGCTGGAAACCGCTGATATTGTGTTGATGGGCGATCGCCTGGAGCGGTTAGAACACGCAATTCGTTTAGGTCGCCGCGCTCAGCGCATCGTAAAGCAAAATATCGTCTTTGCCCTGAGTTTTGTCGTGGTTTTGTTAATCCTGAATTTTGCGGGCAATATCACCCTGCCGTTTGGGGTGTTAGGGCATGAAGGTTCCACAGTGCTTGTAACGTTGAGTGGGTTACGGTTGTTGATAGTTGATAGTTGATAGCTGACAGGATGTTGGGGTATCCGCCGACTCACTGCCGATGCCAGCGGACTTCTCCATCAGGTTGATCAACTACTGCAATCCATACCGCCGCTAGCTGCTCGCGCATATCATCCGCTGTTCCAAAGTCGCGTTGTTGTCGGGCTGTCTGGCGCTGCTGGATCAGGTCGGCGATGGTCAAAGACTGGTCTACGGTCATCGCAGCCCCACCTAATTCACTGACTGCTATATCAGCATCACCGTCGGCTTGGATCGCTAACCAAAGCCTGCAATCTATTCCCCCTAAGCTATACAGGTCATCAGCTTCTCTTCCATCGCCTTGGTATCTAGTTTGCGGCCAATGCAGACGAGCTGAGTGCTGGGTGTTCCTGGTCAAAAGGGGAAGCTCTCACTCCCCCCAGAAGGGAACGCGCCCTTGGGGTACGGACACGGACATTGAGCAGCTCTGGCAATGTTAGAAGATAACCCAATCTGGGTTTGGTCGTCTCGCTTTAAGACAAGAGCGAGACGCGGTTACCGGCTAAACAATTGGTGAGGTGTTGATGCAGTTGCAGAGGATTCAACTGGCGACCAATGAAGACAAGTTGATTTTGGGGTGGGGTAGTCCAGGGTTCGGGGTTGATGCTGCACCGCTTACCGCTGAGCTGAAAGATATGGCGCTCTTCCTCTCCCTCGAACCAGAGAATGCCTTTGGCCCGAAAGACATCGACAGGCATTTGGGTCATCAAAAAGTGCTCAAATTTGGTCAGGTTGAAGGGGCGATCGCTCTTAAACGGCACCGAGACAAAGCCATCCTGGGCTAGATGGGGAGATGTTTGGGACGTTTTCTGAACAGCCCCTGCGTCCAGATTCAACTGGGGAGTCTCTGCTAACCCCACATCCAGCAAGGCCGAGAGGGGCAGGCGATCGCTCCCAGTCGTCAGCGAACATCGCAGAAATCGGGCCTGCTCTTTGATGCTATGAATGTAGGTTTCTAGCTGGGTCAGCTTAGCCTCGGACACTAAATCAGCCTTATTCAGCAAGATAATGTCGCCATAGACCAACTGATTGAGCGCGACATCACTGCTGAAATGCTCCTCAGTAAAGGCTTCTGCATCCACCACTGTGATCACAGAATCCAGACGGGTAAATGCCTTCAATTCTGTAGTCAGAAACGTCACCATGATGGGTAATGGATCGGCAACCCCGGTAGTTTCCACCACTAGATAGTCCATGCGCTCTTCCCGCTCTAGCACGGCATACACGGCATCCACCAGGCTGTCGTTGATGGTGCAGCAGATGCAGCCGTTGCTCAGCTCGACCATATTTTCTTCCACCGACACCAGCAGTTGACTGTCGATGTTGATGTCGCCAAACTCATTCACCAGCACCGCTACTTTCAAATTCTGACGGTTGGTCAGAATGTGGTTCAGCAAGGTGGTTTTGCCGCTGCCCAGAAATCCAGTCACCAGGGTGACCGGCATTCCCCGTTTGGGCATCAGTTCTGAGAGTGAAGGGGACATGATGACGGCCTCGTGGCGGGAAGAGGTGTGAGGGTATGAGGGTGGATGAGGGAAGGGGGAGGTGGGGAAGTGGGGAGATGGGGAGATGGAGAGGTGGTGAGATGGGGAGGTTAGGGGGCTAAAACACGGGTGCTGGGGATGAGGGCGGCGAGCAGAAAAATTCCTAGCTGCACGGTGACAATGCTGGGACCGGAGGGGAGGTCAAACAGGGCAGACAAGAGCATGCCGATGACGGCGCTGAAGGCACCCAAGCCAGCCGAGATGAGAATGTAGTGGGTGAATTGACGGCTGAGCAAGCGAGCGGCGCAGGCGGGAATCACCACAAAGGCGCTGATGAGCAAGACGCCGATCGCCTTAATAGAAATGCCCACCACCAGGGCAAGCAGCACGATGAAGGCGGTGCGCTGGGCCGAAACATTGACCCCCCGAGCGATCGCCATCGGTTCGTGCAGAGTGAGGAGAATTTGCGATCGCAATGTCAGGCCAACGAACCCGGCGCAGGCCGCCAACAAGATAGCGCTGAAAATTAGATCAGGGGTGCGCGCTGCCAGAATGTCGCCAAACAGCAGTCTGTCAATGCCCCCGCGATATTCGTCGCGAAAACTGAGCAGAATGATGCCCAGCGCCAGAGACGATGAACAAACGATTTGCAGTAGGGCATCGGTCCAAAGATTGGTGTGTTCGAGGAAATAGGCCACAATCAGGGCAAACACTACCGCAAAGGGCAACAGCGACCAAGACGGCTCAAAGCCTAACAACAGCCCAATGCCGATGCCGAGCAGAGCAGACTCTCCCAACGCCTCGCTGAAAATAGACAACTGCCGCAGGATGGTAAAGCTACCTAGCAAGCCACCCATCAGGCCGGTCAAAACGCCACCTATTAATGCTCGCTGCATAAAAGGCAGTTGAAACAGTTCAGTTACGCGGGTGAGTTCAGCTTCAATGGTCATGGGAGTGGGGGCGGGAGGGAATGGGGAATGTGATGTGTTAATGAGCGCGAATGACAAAGTACCTCTGGCGGGCAGCGATGCCATACAGGAAGTCATATGTTCACCTTGACAGGGGTAGGTGATAGCTCATCCGCGAGCGAGCTGCTCATATAACCACTACAAAACTGAGATGCCCTAAGGCGCGTCATCAATTAAAGCAGAGTGCCTGCGGTATGAACATTGCCTCGCCCGTCTTTTAAAATCAGCCGGGGTCTGAACCGCTTCTAACATCCGAGTTTGACCGTTAAATGATGACAGTTCCTGAGTAAATCACAGTGTGCCTTTGCCAACTGAAGAAGCCCGGGCATGGCCAAAATGAAGCGTAACTGTAATGTCATCTAGAGAATTACCACCCATCAATATCATACTGGCTAGCGTTCTCTTTCAAGTACGCTCCGCCTGCTGTGACAGGACTTGTACGGGCCGTATAGAAATATCTCCTAATGGCCACAGGGGGCCATTTTCAACATTTACTTAGCCCATACAAAACACTATTTTAGTAGGCTGAATTATTTGTCTGGGAACAACAACCTGCTTTTTTGTCGTCTTTACCGAGCGAAAGGCAATTAGGAGTTTTCCAAGAAACATGCCGCGCGAGACTCTAATTCTCAAGCCAGCATGACAAGTAAAAGAGGCCATCGCAAAGAAACCGCGTTCTCACGACAGAAGCATCTTATAGATGAGCCTACTCTAAAATCGCTCATGATTATCCGACTTTTCAAATTCTAAGACAGCTACATAATAAAAATTTTTGCTATCAAAATGAGGGGTTAGACCCCTCATTTTGATAGCTCAATCTCAAACCTTCTGATGCTTATAGGAAATATATTTGATTATGAGGCAACCATTAATCTTTTATAGGATAAATATTGAAATTATTTGCTTTGTACATAAGATTTTAATTATTCCCTTTCATTAGGGCAGCCTGAAAGTATCACTACCGAAAATCAGTCATCAGGTCAAGCATACAAAATTAAGTCAGGGTATTTAGAATGCAGAAAGTTTTGATTATTGCAGAAAATTCGCTCCAGCAAACAAGACTTTGCACTGCTCTGGACCTAGATCGAACTGTGCAATTGACAACAGCAAATCTCCGACAAGTTAATCCTAGAAATCTGAAATTCTTTCAAAAATTAGATTTGATTGTGTTAGAAGATACTTCTGAAAAAGGCGATCCCCGAACGACGGAGTATCTCCTGTCGTCGCTTAAAATGACGGGATTACCGATTATTTTATTGCCCCCAAGCAACTGCAGCAGCTCCGCAGAAAAACCAGAGCCTTTGGTGCTTAATTTAACTGAGGCCAGTATTGCCAAGTCGGGTTTGGCGGCATTAATCAATAAAATAAAAGAGCAATACCTTATTAGTGTTCAAAATTATCAGGAGTCAGCCAATCTGACCTCTTGGTTGCCGCCAGAACCGGACCTAGAGTCTGGATTAGTGGCCGAAAACCGGCCACTGGTACCGCTACAGTCACATGACATGGAATTGACTGACGCCACCCCGTTGACTGCGTCCACAGCGCAGCCATCTGCATCGTCCACCAACCCAGATCTTTCAAATAAGGTTACCTATGCCCTGACGGCGATGGGGCGCATTTCAAAACAACTGCGCGGCCCGTTGTCAAATATGAACTTGGCAATTCATATGTTGGGACAGGTGCAGTCGTTTGAAGAGCGCGATCGCTATGTGAGGCTATTGCGTGAGGAATATCATCGAGAACTGCAGCTATTGAATGAGCTGGAAAATTTGCATGACAGCATAGGGCGAATTTTGTAACGTAGTCTTCGAGTGGTCGACTGTTACACAGCCAGAGCACAACACAACCCCGCTCTTTCATGCTGAAGAACGAGGTCCAAGGGGAAAATCAAGACTTAGACTTGCACTGATCAGTGACAGCTGAACGTGTTCCTCCAAATCCGCCCAGGCCGACGGAGTTTAGCCACAGGCTCTGTGAAGGACAAACTGCTTCTATGGAGCCAGATTTCTAATGATGGCAAGAGTTTGAGAATACTGTTCGGGGCGATCTTGCTGCCTAAAGAGCTGAGCGGCTGTCCATAGATCTTGGACACCTCTCGTAGGGTCGCCAGCTAAAGCAAAGGCAAGCCCACGACCGCCATAGGCTGCAGCTAGTTCATCGTTAAGCGCGATGGCGGAGCTGTAATCTTCAATGGCGGCTTCATAGTTGCCTTGTCGACCTTGGGCACCGGCCCGAGCGCTGTAAGCTTCTGCGGAAGTAGGATCGAGAATCAACGCATCATCATAAAGCGCGATCGCGGCTGCCAAATCCCCTTTTTCATACTGCAGTAAACCTTGACGATAGAGAGTCTCAGCCTGACTTTGACGGGCCGCCGCCAGCGGTGCGTTCGCCGCTGAGCGATCGTCTGCCAAAGCATGCGATGCTGCCCCTATTGTCAACCCGCTTACTAGCGCAATGACAAAGAGTGTTCGAGAAGACATAAGATTAAGCTTGGGTTAAAGTGACCTCAGCTTAACTATTGAAATTCTCAATCGGGAAAGTCGTAACGAACTGCAAGAAAAAGATTTTGTCAGTATTTTGGACGACAAAAATTCATGGAATGGCTATTGTTCGGCTTGTAAGTTGACCAGGATTTCAGCCAAGAGGTCGCTTGGTACTGCTCCCGGCACCAGCAGGTCGTCCATGATAAAAGTGGGAGTGCTGCTAAGCTGAAGCTCTTGAGCCAAGGCCATATCACGGGCTACTGCAGTTTTTGCCGCTTCACTGGCGCGATCGCGGTTGAATTGCTCCACGTCTAATCCTAAATCTCGAGCAATGCGAGTGTAAAAGCGATCGCCTAAATCTGCCTGATTGGCAAATAAGGCATCGTGAAATTCCCAAAATTGTCCTTGCTGGCCAGCGGCCCAAGAAGCTAGCGCCGCCGGCACTGCCTCGGGATGAATGCTGGTTAGCGGAAAGTGTTTATATACAAATAAGACATCGTCTCCACTATCCGCCATGAAGGTCTCGATTTCATTGGTGGCGCGGCTGCAGTAGCCACATTGAAAGTCGGAAAACTTCATCAACACAACATCCGCATCAGGATTGCCCTTAGTGGGAGAGTCGCCAACCAGAACTTCGCGGCCTAAGTCTGCCACGACTTCAGTAACGAGTGCCTGATGCTCGGCTTCGTTGGCGGGTGGCGCAGTTTCAGCCACCGGGGCAGCGGCTGGTTCAGCCACCGCAGGTTCATCACTACTGCCACTGAAAACGCTGGTTAAGGAAACCAGCAGCGCCAGGCCAGCGACACCAAAAAAGCCGACGCCCAACCACAGAGGCCAGTTTTTTGAGGAAGGTTGATTAGATGGAGAGTTGCTCATAATATTTTGGGGGCTTGACAACAAGCGATCGCAATTTTGCCACCATTTTTTGGAACTGTTATGAAAAATGCTGGCTTTGATGTACTGGATCTACTTCAGAATTTTCAGTCGAGTGAGTTGCCTAACATACTTTGTGACTCTGCTCTCAGACAACGCTACACACTTTATCAGACAAAAAGGTCACGAAACTTGATAAATTTTTACGCCAGTATATTTTAGGGCGCGACAATACCTTTCTCACGCTAACCTGATTTCCTGAAAATTATCTGAGAACTCTCTGAGAATGGGAAAGCAAAAAGCGCGCATCCCGTCGAGACCACTGCTCTTTGGCTGATTAGCTTAGAACAATTAATCAGCTTAATAGGTTGGAATAGTCCACCGGTGTGGCCAGTGTCTGCCCGAAAGTGTAAAGAATATCACCGGAGGTGGTGGGCTCAAAATCGGCAAAAAAATCCTTGGCGCGGGCGTCCAGAAATTTCCGCGCCTGCGGTCCGGTAATTTGGGCTGCGATCGCGAACTCTAAAGTGCTGATCTTGCCTTGCTGCCGCTGCAGACAGTCATAAAAACAGGCATGCAGCCGCTGTTGGAACTGCTGCTGCCGTCGCCACCAATAGACTCCAGTGGTCAAAATAGTCAGCAACAAGAGCCAAGGCAACAGCAACTTAATTAGCCAAATGAGAAGCAGCACCACAATTGCGGCGCCCAGGCCCAGGCCCAACCGCAGATTAAACGCTTGAGAATCGAATGCGTGAGGATTGAATCGGGGCATGACGGCGATCGCAGAACCTCAGAGGTAACGTTCAAGACCGAAATACTGGGCGCAAGCCTAATTGCTGCCACAGTCCGGCAAGGCTCCGTACAGCTCTAGTCAAGAGTGAATCAAAGCAGTGAATAGTTCAAGAGTATTGCTTGCAGCTACTTTGAGTGTAAAAGATGCTGTGGGGTTTGACTGCGCGATCGCTCAAGTTATTTACACTTTATAAAGTGCCTTCACTCCTGTTTTCCTCCTTCCCAGACCCCTCAGACAGAAGATGACATGCTCTCTTCCAGGACGCCTTTGCTAACCAACTGCCCTTAGCCTGCTGCCACGTGCTCTAACCAGCCGCGCATCTTGCCAGGGTTTAGCAGACCATAAGGGTCGACCTGCGCCTTGAAATTCACCTGCACCGGATTAACTGCTTTCATGCCGCCGTCTTCCAGAATGTAAGTGTGGGGGTTGGCAATCAGCGCGCCCTTCTCTTCGTGATATTGAATAATCTCTTGCAGCCGTTCTGGGGTCGAAAATCTCACCAACTGCAGGGCTGCAGGAATGGCCTTGCCCCCCACTCGAAAATACTCTAAATGCATAATGACCTCATCGCCGAAATGCTCGTGCATATGCTGCACCAACTGCAAATCAGAGTCATGGAGAAACAGGGTCTGTAAATAGGTGAGGGATGAATCAGCACTGCGGGCGTGCAGCGTCGTGTGGTTCCAGGTGAACTCAGCTAACAAAGTCTTTTTGCCGGTCTCTGCGGCTGATTTGTAATAAGTGACGGTGCCGCCGAACTCAGTCACTAATTCGCGAAACATTTCCATGGACGGCTCGGCGATCATCAGCAATGCTGCATGACATCCTCCTGGCAGATAGTCTTTCAGACTGGCAAAGTAGCTGGGAATCGGGGCGGCATGGATGCTGATTAGCTTTTTGATCAGGCCGTCGGCGTCGCCCAACGCCTGCCCAAACCGGGCCGCCGTCATAAAATCATCAAAAGTCACGATAACTTCGGCCCAGGGATAGGCCGGGCCCAGGGGAATTTCCAGTTCGGTGATGATGCCATTGGTGCCGTAGGCGTGATTGACCTGCTGCACATCGTCGCCCCGCAGTTCCAGCACGCGAGGTGTTTCCTCTAGGGTTACCACTCGCACCGCGTTGAGGTTGCCGCGATCACGCAGTTGACCATACATAATTGAGCCAATGCCACCGCTGCCGCCGCCAATAAAACCGCCAATGGTCGCAGTCCGATAGGTGGAGGGATACATGCGAATTTCCCAACCTTGGGGGCGCGTCACTTTGTCAATGGCGGCCAGCTTAGCTCCGGCTTCCACGCCGGCCATGCCGGGCTTCACCCACTTCACGGCGTTCATGCGACTCAAATCGAGTACGACGCCCCCAGCCAGCGGAATGCACTGGCCATAGTTGCCCGTGCCGGCACCACGAACCGTCACCGGGATTCGGGCGGCTACGCAGGCTTGCGCCACCGCCAAAACTTCGGCTTCGGATTGCGGGCGCACGACAATATCAGCGGCCTTATCGGCCAGTTGAGTTTGTAAAATCGGGCTGAAATAGTAGTAATCTTTCGACAGCTTTTCAACCTGGGCGCGATCGCGGATCACGTCAATGTCGCCTAATGTATCGGCAAAGCGATTCCAATCGATATTAGCGGCAGCCGTTGCACTCATTGGTCTTGCAATTTCAATAGGGCCAGCAAACAGTACCCTCCCAGACTACAGCTAGGATTGACTGTAGTGTTGCATACTTCTCATCGTTTGCGCTCTATGCCAACTGTTGCCGCGCTGGTTTTCTCGCCAATAGCCGATGCCTGCGATGACTCTCTGTCTTCGGACGGTTTTCTGTGGTCGTGGCGATCGCCCATCATCGTTCAAAGGTATTATTCAATTCATCGATAAAATCTCACCTATGATGAATTACGGGCTAACTGTTTGCCCTTGCCCCCTGAATATATCTGGATATATTCCGATTTAAAAAGCAAAGTCAGCTTGAAAGCATCCATAGCCATCTTGTTTAGACCTTGAACTTCTGAACTCATCTCTGTTATTCATCAACGCCCATCAGAATAGTCGATGCAGAATAAGTTCAGGGCAATTGCCAAATGCTGAAAAGTTAAATACCGACAAAATTATTGAGTTCCACTATGATGGTGGAAATTGCCTAAACCGTTCAGTTTAATTTGGGAGTGTCGGTCATGACCGCACCAGATGTTTCTTCTTCGCAGCCCCTACTGGCGAGTGCTGCTGGTCGACGGCAAACCGGACCGGGGCGTTGGCTAATTGCTGGCAGCATTGGCGTTTTATGTTTGGTGGGAGGCTTTTTAGGCTGGCGCTTTTTAAGCTCGCGTGGCCAAGGCAATATGGGAGGTATGCCGCCGGGGGTTCCAGTGAAGTTGGAGTCTGTGGAAACCGGAACGGTGCAAGACGCCTCCGAGTTTTTAGGTAGCCTAGAGGCGCAAACGGGGGTAGTGCTGCAGCCTGAGGTGTCAGGGCGAATTACTCAGGTATTCGTCAGCGCGGGCGATCGCGTTAGTGCAGGACAGCCCCTTGTGCTCATTAGTCCTGATCGGACCCAGGCGGAATTTGACGCTGCTGCCGCTACGGTTGCTGCTGCTGCTTCTGCTCGCCAGTCGGCCTCATCATCGCTACAGGCTTTGCTAGCGCGGCAAGCGGAACTGGAGGCAGAGCTAGCCCTGGAAGAAGCAGAATTTAATCGGACTCAGCAATTGACGGAGCAGGGCGCCCAGTCGCAGCAAGAGTTGGATTTAGCCCGTCGCGATTTGGAAGTGGCTCAAGCCACCCTCGCCTCAGCGCGCGATGAAATTGCGGCGGCTCAGGCTAATTTAAGCCAGTCTGAAGCGAGTTTTGAGCAGGCGCGCGCTAATCAAGCTGCCGCCCAGCAAAACCTGCAGGATCGCACCGTTACCGCCCCGATTGCTGGCACAATTGGCGATTTAGACATCAAGCTGGGGGACTATGTCACGCCCAGCTCCATAATTGCCAACATCACGGAAAATGCCACCCTGGAGCTGGACTTGCAGGTGCCCATTGAGCGCCGCGATCGCCTGCAGCTGGGATTACCCGTAGAGCTGCTGCCGGCAAATGGGGAAGCGGCGATCGCCACCGGTACCGTTAGTTTTGTGTCTCCGCAGGCGGATGCAGATACCCAGACGGTATTGGTGAAAGCCCGGTTTGAGAATGCTCAGGGGCGGCTCCAGGACGCGCAGAAGGTAGAAGCTCGCCTGATTTGGTCGGAGGCCAGCGGCGTGCTGGTGCCCACGGAGGCGATTACCCGACTCGGAGGACAGTCATTTGTTTACGTGGCTGATGAGGGAACCGAAGAAGAACTGCCGCCGCCAGAAGCCATGCCGCCCGATATGCCAGCGCCGGAACAGGTGGCTCGTCTGCGACCAGTGGAGTTAGGTGAAATCCAAGGCAACAGCTACGAGATTTTGAGCGGGCTAGAGCCTGGCGAGACCATTGTGGTTTCCGGCATCTTAAATCTCCAGGATGGCAGCCCCATTCTGCCGCAGTCTGAAACCGAACAGACGCCATCAGAGGCCGACTCACAACCATCTGGGTGATCTGGCTGAAAGCCTATTTACTGCGATCGCGCCCCGTCTCTAAGGAACTTTTATGTTCGTCAACTTCTTTATTAAACGTCCGGTTTTTGCTGCAGTTTGCGCCATCATTCTGCTGCTGGTCGGGGCCATTAGCATTCCCAGCTTGCCCATCGCCCAATTTCCAGACATTGCTCCAACCCAAATCCGAGTTGAAGCGAACTACATCGGTGCGGATGCCGAAACGGTTGAGAAAACGGTCACCAATATTCTCGAGCGGGAAATCAACGGGGTCGAAGGGCTGCGCTACATGACCTCTAGCAGCAGCAACAGCGGCACTAGCGCCATCACGGCAACTTTTGACTCTACCCGCAACAAGGATATCGCCGCCGTTGACGTACAAAACCGCGTTTCCTTAGCAGAACCGCAACTGCCCGAACCCGTGCTGCAAACTGGGGTCACCGTTAGCAAAGAAAGCAGCAACATTCTGCTGGCAATGAGTGTCTACACCGAGGATGGCAGCTATGACGATATTTTTCTCAGCAACTATGCCGACCTGTACATCGTAGATGCCCTGCGCCGTGTTGAAGGCGTCGGCAACGTCGTCATCTTTGGTGAACGCACCTATGCAGTGCGGCTGTGGCTGAATCCGCAGCAGTTGGCCAGCCGCGATTTGACAGCGGATGACGTGGTCGAGGCGCTGCAAGAGCAAAATGTGCAGGTGGGAGCAGGACAGTTGGGGCAGCCGCCTGCCGATGATAGCCAGCAATATCAAATCGATTTGCGAGCCGTCAGTCGATTTCAGAACATTGAAGAGTTTGAAGACCTGATTATCAAAACCGGTGCAAATGATCAGCTGGTGAAATTCAGTGACGTGGGTCGAGTGGAGCTGGGAGCTGAGAATTACGGTACTTTTCTACGATTTCGCGGGCAAGAAGCGATCGGTTTGGGAATCTATCAGCTGCCCGGCAGTAATGCCCTGGATGTGGCGCGAGGCGTCAAAGCTGAGATGGAGCGCCTGGCCGAACAGTTTCCCCCAGGTATGGAATACGGCATCGGCTTTGACACCACCGATTATGTAGAGCAGTCCATGACTGAGGTGGTGTGGACGTTAGTTCAGGCCGTGCTGCTAGTGGTGTTCGTCATTTTTGTTTTCCTGCAGGACTGGCGTACTACGATTATTCCAGCAGTCACAATTCCAGTGGCGCTCATTGGCACCTTCGCCATCATCAAAATCTTTGGCTTTTCAATTAATAGTCTGACCCTGTTTGGGCTGACGCTGGCAACTGGCATGGTGGTGGATGATGCCATCGTGGTGGTCGAAGATATTTCCCGCAAGATTCAGGACTTGGGGATGCAACCCGCCCGGGCCGCAATCGCGGCCATGCAAGAACTGACGGGCGCGGTAATTGCCACTTCGCTGGTGCTGATGGCCGTGTTTATTCCCGTTGCTTTTTTCCCGGGCACAACCGGAGCGCTGTATCGGCAGTTTGCCTTAACGATCGCCTTTGCGATCGCCCTTTCCACCTTCAATGCCCTGACCCTCACGCCAACGCTGTCGGGACTGCTATTGCGGCAAAAACCGCCCGTGGGCGGCTGGCTGGGAGCCATCTTCAATCGCTTTAATCGCTTTTTGGATGGTTTGCGGCGCACCTATCGCGGCACCCTGGAGCTGCTTAATTCAGTGAAGCCGCTGGTATTGGGACTGTTTGTCGCACTCTTGGTCCTCACCGGTTGGCTCTATCAATCCGTGCCATCGGCCTTTTTACCCGAGGAGGATCAAGGTTATTTCATCACCATTATTCAGGGACCCGAGGGAGTTTCGCTGAGCTACACCAGCGACGTGATGAGTCGTATTGAAGACGAAATTCTGGAACTGCCAGGGGTCAGAGCGACGTTTGCCGTAGGCGGCTTCAGCTTCTCGGGCAGCACCTCTAATACTGGGGTGGTCTTCACGACATTAGAGCCTTGGTCAGAGCGCGGACCAGAGCAATCGGCACAGGCGTTAATCGGTCAACTGTTTGGCTCGTTTTCTCAAATCACAGAAGCGCGCGTATTTCCCGTTAACCCACCAGCGATTCAGGGATTAGGGCAGTTTGGCGGCTTTCAATATCAGCTCCAAGACCGCCAAGGTAACTTGGGACTCAATGCCTTAGTTGAGCAAATGGGCGCCATGTTAGGGGCGGCTAATCAAGATCCCAGTCTGCAAAACGTGTTTAGCACTTATTCAGCCGCGACACCGCAGCTATTAATTGAAGTTAATCGCGATCGCGCCAAAGCGTTGGATGTCGATATCGACGATGTGTTCAGTACGCTCCAGACTTATATCGGTTCCCGCTACGTCAATGACTTTACTCAAGGACAGCGCACCTATCGGGTATACGTGCAGGCCGATCAGCAGTTCCGCTCAGACCCCGATGACATTCCCAAGCTGTATGTCCGTTCGGGGCGTGACGAAATGATTCCTTTAGGTAACTTGGTGACGCTGACCCCCAACACCGGGGCGCAAACCATTAACCACTACAACTTATATCGGGCGATTGAAATCAATGGAGCCGCTGCTCCAGGGGTCAGCTCGGGGGTGGCTCTGAACGCGATGGAAGAACTGTCAGCCCAAGTGCTACCGCCCAGCATGGGCTACGAGTGGTCAGGGACTTCGCTAGAGGAAATCGAGTCGGGTAATCAGGCTCCGATCATTTTTGGTCTAGGTTTAGTCTTTGTTTTTCTGGTATTGGCAGCGCAGTACGAAAGCTTTATCGATCCTGTCGTCATTCTTTTTGCCGTGCCGCTCGCTGTGCTCGGCGCCCTATTGGCGCAAACGGCGCGAGGCTTACCCAACGATGTGTACTGCCAAATCGGTCTGGTCATGCTAATTGGTTTGGCTAGCAAAAACTCTATTCTGATTGTGGAATTTGCTAATCAGCTCAGGGAAGAGGGTTTGCCTATTGTAAAGTCGGCTTTTGAAGCGGCGGAACAGAGAATGCGCCCGATTTTGATGACGGCAATTTCGACTCTGAGCAGTATTTTTCCGTTGGTGATTGCGACGGGAGCCGGGGCCGGTAGCCGGCAGTCCCTGGGCACAGCGGTTTTTGGCGGTATGTTCGTGGCCACTTTCCTGAGCCTATTTGTCGTGCCGATTTTGTACATTGTGGTGAAACAGCTGAGCGATCGCTTCTTTGGTCGGCCCCCCAGCGGCTACACGGCAAGCCACGGCGATGAACAGCAAATGGTTTTCCCGACCCACTCCCGCTAGATGCCTTTATCAGCGGCATTGAACCACAACAACCAAGCTCCGACCAAGCGCAGATACCGATAGTCTCGCTGCGCCTACATAGCCGGTGTTAAACAGCCTGTAAATCATCGCTAAACTGGACATAGTTTCGATTTAAGTTGTGCAAATATGGTTGCTCCTGTGCACAATCCGTTTCCGGGAATGAATCCTTATCTGGAACAGCCAGGGCTATGGCCATAGGTTCACAATCGGCTAATTGTGGCGATCGCCGATGAAATCACCCCCCAAGTTGCTCCTAAGTACCGAGTCGCCATCGAAGAGCGAATCTATACCAGCACCGAAGCGACTCCCATCGTCGGCATTGCCGATGTATCGGTCACGCAACGTCAAGAAAAGGTGACGTCATTGGGCAACGCTGCTCAATTGATGGCTCCCCGACGGGTACAAGTACCCTTACCGATTGAGGTGACAGAGCGGTTTTTGGCTGTTCGTTCAGTGGAAACCAACGATGTCGTTTGTATCTTGGAAATTTTATCGCCAGTCAATAAGCGCCCTGGCGAGGGATGCATTGCCTACGAAACAAAACGTCGCAAGATTTTAGATTCAGCCACGCATTTGGTAGAAATCGATCTGCTGCGCGATGGGGAATCAATGGCAATTGCCTCTCCAGGCCAAAAAACTTACAGCATTTCGGTGAGTATTAGTCGTGAGTGTCCCCACGCAGCGCTCTATAAATTTGCCTTAGCAGACCCGATTCCGGCATTTCCTGTACCGTTGAAAACCAGTGATGCAGCCGCTATCGTTGACCTGCAGCCCCTTCTGAACAATCTGTACACCCGCGCCCGATTTGACCTCACCATTGATTATGGTCAACTTCTCAAGCCTGCCTTATCGAAGGAAAATGCCAACTGGATTGAGCGACTCATATCGTCATTTAGCTAACTAGTATTGAATCAACTGGGATGATTAAAGCGCCCGACGGCGAGCAATCACATCAGCGTCAAATGCTCTCAATTCCGCCCCATCCTATTTTCATTTTTTCGTCATCCCGGCATCCTCATTTTCCTCTTTCTAAAGCTTTCTTATTCTTAAAAGTGAATGACTAAGGCAAACGGCTTGCTCACCGCCGCTAGGATTCTGGAGATGGACTCGTGGGCCATTTTAGCCATCCCCAATGTCTGCAACACGGGATAGTGGCTCATTTACTGACAATCGTGTCGTGAGACCCATCTTGCGCCCCGTCTGCTGCGTTCGCTCGCAGCAGCATGGTGTTCTTGTGGATGGTCAACGACGGCAGTGACGGGATTCTGAGGTAGCGTTCTATGATTTTTTCGCCAAGGATTCAACCAATCATGAGTTCTCGCTTAGAATGAAATTGCCTTCCAGGGTTGGCCGAGCGGATTAGGCAGCGAACTCATAATTCGCCTTAGACAGGTTCGACTCCTGTACCCTGGACTTTGCCAAGAGAACCGTGGTTTTTGCGATCGCCGAGTCGCGAACAGTGGTTGCCTAGACAGAAACATGGCAAGAAGACTTGCTCCGCCCTGAGGTAATGGGTCATGCTGAGCATGTGTTCATCAGCAATCTCCATTCCATCAACCCATGGGTTCATTCTTACAGCAACTTTTCAATCGCCGTTCCGAGACCGTAAAAGCTACTGTTGAAATCTACACCTGGCAGACCTGTCCTTATTGCATTCGCGCTAAGCTGCTGTTGTGGTGGAAGGGAGCCGACTTTCAGGAATATAAAATTGATGGGGATGGCGCGGCCCGAGCGCGTATGGCAACCCGGGCAAATGGACGTAAAACCGTGCCCCAAATCTTCATTAACAGCAAGCATATCGGCGGATGCGATGACCTGTACGCTCTTGATCGCCAAGGACAACTGGATGCACTTTTAGAAAATACACCTGCCGTATAGCGAACAAGCCTGCGGGATTGATGCTACGCGCAGACAGATAGCGAATATCCCCTGGCCTCTTACGGTCAAACGTCATTGACAAGGAAACGCTTTCTTCGTTGATGCTGTCGGACAGGCTCACACAAGCCCGCCTGCACTGAGTATTGCCACTAACTGATGGCGCGCCCTGGTCTCATCAATTACGTAAAGCTGAGCCGCGACTCTTAATAAAGACAGTGCCCAAAACTTCGCTTTTAGGCACTGTATCTCAGGCACACCAATGATTGTGTGGTTACCGGGAGTGCTGAGAAAAGTTGCAAAACTTAAAAACAGTTAGGGGCCGAGGTAACATCGACGTTAATAAAAATCTTATCTGTGACACCGATAACGGAAATGCCGTCGGGCAAAGGATAGTAATTTTTCATTGTAGAAAGAATTTTGCTAAAATGCGAGGAAAATCGCAGGTATTCTGCATTATTTGCTCATATATCTTAAAGAAGTATGTTAAGTTATAAATATGCTTCTGGATTTTTTTTAACTTAGCTACTGACTTATCATGCAAATAACTTCTACTGCTGCCAAACTGTTTCGCCCCAACGTGTCGGCTAATACTTTGTCCCAAGCAACGCTGGCAATTTTGCGCGTAACGCTGGGCATCATGATGGTTCACAACGGTTTTGATAAGCTCGCCGACATTGAGAGCTTTGCCCGCGCTTACGTCGAATATCTTGGCTTGCCCTTTCCCATCTTCTTGAGCTACGTTGCAGCCTACACTGAGCTGATTGGCGCACCTTTAATCGCGGTAGGATTATTCACTCGCTTTGCTGGCTTGGGTCTGTTTGGCACCATGTGTGTGGCTATGTATCACCACATTTCAGTGGCTGGACTAAGCTTGCCTTACTTAGAACTATCAGCTATTTATGCAGCTGCTTTCTTCTATTTCACAGTCAACGGTGCTGGTCTCTATTCGTTCGATGCTTTGATTACTAATCTGCTTGATAACACTTCTCTATCACTCAAAGAGAAGCAAATCATGCGTCTAGAAAAGTCTTTTCAGGGTTCTGATGCAGCTAAGGATGAAAGCGCTGTAGCGTAGCATTAGTTTCTGTGTTGACTGTTTTGGGTTAATGGCTAGTGTTGACGTTTGATTTTGAATTTCTGACCTTACAGTTTGGAATTTGTGCGGCATAGAGCTTGCATGTCAGTTGCCTTAATTCATCGGTTGAGTCTAAGTTCAAATATTGAATAGATGGCAGGAAGGGTGCCTTTTGGTTGCCCTTCCTTTATTTTTGTCCCTGCTCAAGAAATCGGCATTGTGATTGGAGTAATACAGCCGGGAACTTTCTGGCCGCACATTGAACAGCGCCAGTGCCCCATGTCATCTGCGCCAATTCCCATCATGGCTAACTCTAAGGTCGTGGGCAGCACATAGGGATCGGCAGCAGCATAGTTAACCCGATAACCCAAGTCTTCTAGAGAAGCGATTGTTAGTCTACTGATGGGGTTGACTGCCGGGTTTAAGAAGCCAGTCATGAGCTCGGAGCCAAAAACGGATTCGCGCCAGTGGCCGTCACGAGTTCCGCGTCCTCCTGTGTTGGCCACAGGTACGGGCAGGGGCGCAGCGCTGTTGCTAAGCGTGGCAAATTCTCGCATCGCATTCATGCCAGTAAAAATGGGATTGGGCGAGCCGGCGCCAGATAGCAAGTTGTTGAGGTTCCAGAGCGTACCGATGCCCAAAACATGTCCCATTTCATGAATGATTACGTTGAGTAGACCGCCGTCGGCTTCCAACCTGGCTAAATCACCGATATCAAACTCCATAATGCCGGTGATGGGTAAGCCAGAATCATTGCGCAAGCCAGTTGGGCCAGCCTGACCCAAGGTACCATTGGGGCCATCGATCGCAATCCCACGGGCGTCAATCAACACATCATCGACCCCGGTGCCCTCGACGGTTGCCGCAGCTAAATCACCCACAATAACTTCTGACCAGCGGGCTGCGGCAATCTCAAAAACCGCGCGTTGACTGGCGGAAAGCCCTCCCAGGAATCGGACATTGATCGCGAAGTTGGAAGTTTGCGCTTCGCTTGTCGTTAGAGCGATCGCCCAGTTAGTTAACGTGCCGCCATCTAAACTTGCAACATCCATAATTTGCAAGGTCCATTGGCCATTAGGGGTGAGGTTTCTGAAAATGGCTAAATCCCCTTCTGGACGAAACGTACCGGTAAAGGGTGGGTTGGCAGTAGCAATCGGCTGGGGCGCATCGCTGTCAAAAGTCGTATTGATAAAGTTATCGCCACTGCCGCCAGCCCGATTAACCAGCACAACTGCTTGGCCATCAGGAGCCACTAGACTGAGCCGTAAATCACTTGTGTAGGTGTGAAATAGATTGACTGTGACGCTCAAGCGTTGAATCTGGCCCGCAATGCCCCCAATCGCAATGGTTGATCCGAGGCTATTGGGAGCGTTTGCGGCGATCGCAACTGGAGTATTGTTAGTGAAAACTTGTCTCATAGAATCAGGAAAGTAGATGCCAAGGCCGTTGCCATTGAGCCAAATTCTTATCAGCCCGGGTTTGATTATCTGCCTTCGCCTCCCTTCAGCGTTCTCTGCCGGCTAGACTCTTAATAAAAAGAGTTGGGCAAAGGCCTGTCTCCCTCCAACTGCGCAAATTTTCAAAACTGAATAGACTGCAATGGAATATGATTTGGTCAAATTACTGAAGCCCAATGGCTGCGCCCTTCAATCCAACAAGTTAGCTCAGGCGAGATCGTGTCCAGGACCAGAGAGTTTTCACTTGATTGAAGAGGCCAATGCGCAAGTTCTGTTGAAGACGTAATTCAGCCAGCTTTAACAAAAGCTTGCGAAAATTCCAGCAGTAGCCGCAGTCCGATGACTAGCAAAAACAGCGCAAAACAGCGCTTGAGCTGTGCCGATGGAATTTGGTGACAAAGTCGAGTGCCCAAGGGAGCACCCAGCATAGTTAATGGTGCGACTAAAGCCACGGCTGGCCAATAGATGGTGCCGGTGACCAGGGGCAGCACCAAATCTGAGTTGCTTAACGTTAAACAACTGAGAGTCCCGACTAGCGCGATTGGCAACGTAAAAGCAGCCGAAGTGCCGCTGGCCTGACTCATGGGCAGTCCAGAATACAGTAAGAACGGTACGCTGATGGCACCGCCGCCAATGCCAAGCACTCCAGATTTGAAACCCAGCACAGTCCCGACGACATGGGTTAATGATGCGCTTGGTTCGCCAGGATTTTTGGGTTTGGGCAGCCAATTAAGCAAAATTTTGAGTGCCGCGAATACTAGAAATAGCCCAAAAACGCATTCTAAATAAGCGGAATTGAGACGGCAAGAGAGCAGCTTACCGAGAGCAACGCCGATCGCTAAGGTTGGCAAAATCCGCCGAACAATCGGCCACTGCACATCACCCTTCAGATGGTGTGACCAGGCAGATGATATCGAGGTAAACACCATGATGCACATCGAACTGCCCGCTGCTAGATGCATCAACCAATCGGACGGCAAGTTAACTAGCCGAAATAAATAAAATAATCCCGGCACAATAACCATGCCGCCACCAATGCCAAACAGCCCAGACAAAATGCCTGCGGACAACCCTAACACCGCAAACAAGCCAATGTCTAAACCCCCGAGCATATTTCTTTCCTTTCGCTGGCGATTGAAAGCTACTTTATAAAGTCAATCTTAAGCTGAAAAGTTCAGTAAACGTACAGCATTGATTTAATTGGCCGTTGAATAGTAACTCCAGCATTATCCAGCCGACCAAAATAAGTTTTTCCCTCGACGTACAGGCCGCTGGAACTGCCGCCGTCTAGGTTTAGGGCTTTGACGACATCTAAGCTGGCCAGAACATCTGCCATCTCTGAAAGGGTTGCGCCAGTGGGAACATCGGCGATCGCCAGCTGACTTGCCATCGCCAAGACAACGGTGCCATCCGCTTTGAGCCCCACTGCAGAGCGAGCGTTTGCGGTTTGGCTGCCCAGGACATCACGCACTCGATTGCCCGCAGCATTATCGGCCATAAAGCCTTCTTCATAGCCGGTCATAGTCGGCAGTAGCTGCGGCCCCGCCCCAACTGCCGCCTCAAGAATACAGTTGGTCGGCACGGCAGCGCTGTGAAAAACAATGTCATATTGTTGGCGCTCGGCGCAGCGATAAATTCGAAATTCGGAGCGGTTGAGAATGGCGGGCAGATAGGCTTCAAGGTCAGGATTACCGATCAGTCGGTCATTATTTCGAGGATCGGCGGCGATCGCCCCATTCACAGTAACGAAAGACGTGGTCAATCCATTTTTGGGGTCGAAAAAGCCCGCGTTGATCGCCGCTTTTGCCCCCACCTGCTCCGCTTGCACCGGCAAAAGCGCTAAGGTCTCACTGGCGATAACGCCAATGCGAAAGTCACTATTTGCCGGTACGGTTATCACGTGTACTGTGCTGTTAAGCAATTCGACAGTGTGATAGTCCAGCTGGCGGGAAAGGAGGGCGGTAGATGACTCTGGCGATAGATTTCCCGACGCTGGCGTATGCGCATCAGCTGCAGCCAGCGGCTCTGGAGGATCGCTGACACAGCTAGCGATCCCAAAGCTAAGCACCGAAAGTGCCAACAGCCCCATGACCGTTCGCCACAATTTCTGCCGCCAGTGAATTCGACAACGCTTCATGGAGTCACGAGTGACATTTTAGGTTGATCAACACCGGCGCTAAGCAGCCCATGGCATACAGCTCTGTAGCTTTGTTTCACGAAATTGCTATTACGCTATCAGTTTTTGTGCCGACCGCTGCGATCGACTCCACCAATACACCAGGCGCTGCTCTAGACGCGCGTCGAATTCAGTCATAAAAATGCCAACGGCGGCGTCCGGCTCTTCCGTCAGCCACAGTCCGGACAGCGTTACCTCATACCAATCGTGATCGCAGCGGGTCAGCACTAACGCCTGCAATTGGGGCCAGACGCGGTCACTGAGCACAGCCGCAGCTAAAGGAATGCTGGCTTTAATCGGCTGCACGGTAATCGGGCGCAGGGCCCGGGCATGGGTGCACACGCGATCGCTAAGCACTGAGCTTAGGAGGGCAGGACAATACTCTAAATACAGTTCCGTTTCGGTGTAAGTTACTTTCAACATGAAGACACCCAAGGTGAATAAAGCAAAATCCGACAAAATTTTTGAGGAGCTACCATCACGCATGTTCCTAATGGGACTGGATTAGCTCCGTGGGCGATGAGTAGGGACGGCGCGACAGGGCGAACCTAGCTTCAGATTTCTGGTATTAGTTGACGGCGCGTCCGGCGGGAAGGCGGTTATCTAAAAATGCAATGCTCTGGCAGTAAAGGCATTAGTCTCTCCGTCGGGGCAATGGGAATGAGCACAATAAAGCGAATCCCATCAAACTCGCATCAACGATGACGCGCCTCAGACAAACTGAAAACAGCGGCGGCTGATTGAGTCAGGACATTAGCGCTGCGGCTTTTGGCAGCAGCATCGCGCTCATCAACCAGGCCAGTTCTCCATTCCAGGAAGAAAACCACTGGTGGTGATCGCGCCAAGCCTAATGTCCCCGTGAGGACAACACTGCAGGCGGCGATCGCCCTTTGCCAACCGTTGAACAGTTTGCCTGCCGCCGCGAATTTAACCGTGAAGCAGCAAACCGCTGATAAAACTTGCGGGAGTTATCCCTGCTGCCACTGCCAAGCCAAACGCGGCGTGAGCTGTTTGCCAGACTGCGATGTTGGGCATTGATAAGTTAACGGCAAATCACGGCCACTGAAGTCGCGATCGCGGTGTGAGGCCCAACCGCTCAGATGATGAAGCAATTGGTCAACCTGTCTGTGGAAGCCGCCAACCACAGCCATCAACCCATCAATCAAACATCCAGTGGCGACTAAGCCAATGTTGCGAATTTGGATGCCAACTTGAGTGAACTGATTCAGCATGGTGCGCTCTCCATACGAAGCATTTTCAAGAAATGCGCTTACACAGTTAATTACCTGGGCTAATACTACACGCGTAATACAAAACTGTCCAGAAAAAATGATTCATTTAACCGCCCAACTTGCCGATGTTGCCGCCAACAATGCGACAGAACCCTTTTATCAAAGAGCCTACAGCGATTTCATTTGCCGTTGACTAAAATTTAGCTGTTACACAAAATCAGTCATCTTCACTCAAAAATTAAATATTTCTTTTGAAAATAAGTGCAAACCAATGTAAAATTAAGTACACAATTAAAGAAACTTTGTATTTCTCGCTACAGAAATCCTGCAAAGTGTTCGACCTCGCGACAAGGAAAGCCCTAAAAATGGCACCGGTTACTGCGTATCCTGGCTGCATTCTTCAACCTGAGTTGGAAAGCGATCGCCCTCAAAAATATCCCTGCTGTCACCTCAATTATCAGCGCGGTGCTTGGGTCAAGCTATTGCAGCGTCCAAATTATCAGGGAACCGACCAGGCTCAACTGCTCTGGCAAGAATCAGCGACAACTTGGATTGCCCGGATTCCTAATCACGGCGAAATTGTCTTAGACCGTAGCCAGTTTTATTGCTAAAAACACTTTAAGGTTGGCCAAGCTGCCTTTCCTCCGGCTCTAATATTGATTCCGTAGTAAGGATTTCAGGAAATTGGCAAATGGCAATCAATCGAGCTTGGATGCGGCTGCCGACACGACGGTCGATTTTGCTGGGATGCTTCTTATGTTTGATGTCCTGGCTGGTCACACCCGCCGCGATCGCCTTTCCCCAAACAATGTTTATTGGCCAGGCGCGGCATCAGCCCAACGGCGCCGCTTTAAGCTTAACCGGTCGCGTTATTGTGCCTAGTGGAGTTTTTAGCTCTGCCAACCTCGATCAGGGCTTTGCGATCCAAGATGTCACTGGGGGCATTTATGTCACTACTCAAGAAACCGTAAATTTGCACTTGGGGGACACCGTGCAGGTGGTCGGGCAGTTGCAAGATGATGGTCACGGTCAGCAAATGCTGCAGTTACAACATTGCCAGTTGAGCCATCGGCCTTTCCCGTCCATTGCCCCTCAAGTGACTTCTGCTCAAACGGCTGGTAAATCGCTAGATGGCAAATTGGTCACTGTGCAGGGGGAAATCGTGAAGCCGCTGCAGGATGACGTGCCCTATGGCGATCGCCTGTGGCTGCAGGATGACACAGGTGAGATTCAAATTTACATTGCCAAATCCACTCACATTGCTCCAGAGGAGCTGTCGTTTTTACAAATCGGACGCACAGTAGAGGTGACAGGGCTGAGCAGTCAGTTTGATGAGCATGACGAGGTGATGCCGCGATCGCGAGCTGACATTCGAGGATTCTGAATTCAGACAGAATTTGACCTGGGAAAAATCCAGAGCCCGCGTTAATGGGCAACACGCTAAGCATTTTGTTGGCAGATATGGCTACGGCCTTTGGCGATCGCGGTCCTCGTGGGCAAGTTAGAACAAACCGAAGACATATTAAATGCTATGAAACGGCTAATCCTTGCGGCCTTTGGCACTTTTCTCTGTGTGCTTATCGGCTGTAGTACTCTCCGGACGGAGCCCATCAAGGCGTTATTAGTGACTGGAGGATGCTGTCATGACTATGAGCTACAGATGGCAGCGCTAACCAGTGGTTTGTCCCAGCGCATTGCCATCGATTGGACAGTCGACTACGACGAAAACGACAGCACTGACTCGCAATCAGCCCTGTTTGATGACCCGGCTTGGGCCGAACCCTATGATGTTGTAGTGCACAACCAATGCTATGCCGATACGGCGGACCCTGAGTACATTGCCAAAATCGTTGCGGCCCACGAGGCCGGGGTTCCCGCCGTGGTGATTCACTGCGCCATGCATACTTTTCGGGCGGCTGAGGTGGATGATTGGCGAGCCTTTTTGGGGGTAACCAGTTATGGACATGAACGTCTGAGTGAATATCCTACGGTGATCGCTAACCCGACGCATCCCATCATCGGCGATTTTCCCTCCGATTGGATTTCCCCCATGGATGAACTGTACGTGGTGGAAGAAATTTGGCCCGAAACCGATGTTTTAATCACGAGCACCAGCGAAGACGACGGCGAAAGTCATCCTGTGGTTTGGACCAACCAATATGGTAATGCCCGCGTTTTTGGCACAACGTTTGGTCACACGAATGACACGCTCTCTGACCCCGAGTTTCAGGCGCTGCTGGCGCGGGGCATCTTATGGGTGACCAATCGGCTTGGATAGTCGCGGGCGACCGGACTTTGAAGGGGCAAACCAGTGATTTAAGTTGATAAGTTGGCCTGTATATTGGCCTAAAGCGCTTATACCGATTCTCGATTGGGGCTGTGAAACCGTTTTTATACCGGCGCCCTCAGTTTCATCCTCTATAGCTCTAGAAAGGAGAACCGGTTACCCAGCCAAGAGTATTGGCGATCGCTGCCATATCTCGTTGATTTAATGCGATGGTGGATATTGGCCCAGATAGTGCGGCCTGCGACTGAGCGAGAACGCGACCGCATGATCAGGCGATTGAGACTTTGAGCTAAGAGCCAGTTCCTTTAATTATTCCTCTTCCGAGAAAGCAGCAGAGTAGCCATATGAGCGACACCCTTAAAGCGATTGATAATCTCCACATCACCGGCTATGAGGAACTGCCGCCGCCGAATGAGTTAAAGCAGGAATTCCGGCTGCAGGGGCGAGGCCTGGAGACGGTATTGGAAGGGCACCGGGCGGTGAAAGCAACCCTGGATCGTCAAGAATCTCGGCTCATCGTGGTGGTTGGGCCTTGCTCCATTCACAATCCGGCAGAGGCTTTGGAGTATGCTCGACGATTGAAACGACTCGCCGACGAGCTGGCAGAAGAATTATTGATCCTGATGCGGGTTTATTTTGAAAAACCGCGCACATCCATCGGTTGGGAAGGGCTGATTTACGACCCGTACTTGGATGGCAGTCATCGCATTGACCACGGCATTCGCATCGGTCGCAAGCTGATGCTGGATATTGCTGAAATTGGTCTGCCCATCGCAGTCGAGGCGTTGGACTTAATCTCGCCGCAGTATCTACAAGATTTGGTAAGCTGGACAGCGATCGGGGCGCGGACAACGGAGTCGCCGACCCACCGGAAACTGGCGAGTGGTATCTCTTCGGCGATCGGATTTAAGAACAATGTGGATGGCGAGCTGATGGTGGCGATCAATGCGATTCGTTCCGCGTCGGCCAACCACAGTTTTATCAGCGTCACGGGTGAGGGCAAGGTGGCGGTCTTTCGCACCGAGGGCAATCCCCACTGCCATGTGGTTCTCAGAGGCGGCAAGTCACCGAATTATGATGCTGAAAGTGTAGCGGCTTGCGAAGCCGCGCTGATTAAAGCCGGTCATCAGCCCAACGTGATGATCGATTGCAGTCACAGCAATTCCCGCAAGGATTGGCGGAAGCAGCTAGAGGTGCTGAAAGCCGTTTCTCAACAGATCCAAGAGGGGAGTCAATCGATTATCGGCGTGATGCTGGAAAGCAACTTGCAAGAGGGAAACCAGCCGATTCCTGACGACCCTGAAGAAATTCGTCCCGGCGTTTCGATCACGGATGCCTGCGTCGGCTGGGACATGACCGAAACTGCGTTACGTGAACTCGCCGCCGCAGTGGGGCCGGCCCTGAAATCTAGGGCTAACTGAGCCAAATCCTAACGGTGATGTACATTAGCAAGATGATGGCTCCCAAAAACGCCAAAAACTGGCAAATAAGGGGTTGGCAAGGCGCAATATTAGGCGGCTGGCAACTTCGATTATTTACGACTTCTCCAGGAACCAGGCTCACGGCTACAATTCATGACCGCCAAAATCAGAACATAGTCTTGTTCAATTGTGTAAAGGACACCGTAGGGAAAACGACGCGCCATGCATCCGAACATCTTTATCAATGACCGCATAGCAGGCCGGAGCTTCCCGAATCCGGTAAACTGCATCCTCGATCGCGTTTATGAATGCTTGAGCAACCTCAACTTTCTGCTCTGTATTAAACTGCTTCAGCGTACTCACTCAGCGCTTCAGGATGAAACACGTACTCATGGCTCAATCAGCCGTCTCACCTGCGTTAGAGCATCTTCACCCGGAATGGGTTGAACAGAACCATTTCGCACTTCATCTCTTCGACGCTTGGCTTCAGTTGACCAAACCGCTTGAATTGCTGAGTCAGTTTCAAACTCTAGGCTTTCCACTAATTTGTCTGCAAGCAGTGCTCTGGACTCATTAGGCAAGGACAGCAGCTCTTCAGTCAGTTGCTCAATTGACCGCATGTTCCCTCCAAAGGAATTGAGTCGCAATACAAATATTCTATATCAGCCCATTGGCATTCAAATGACTGACCCCGATACATCACCCATCCTCGTAGGGCAAAGACGTAAAAAGCTCGCTGCGCGACATTCCTAACTGTTGAGAGATCGCTTCCGCCTGTTCAAAAACTGAATCTGGAAGCGAAATTGCAGTTTTCATAGTGACCTCAGCTTAAGGTTCCACTGCTTTGGTTGTATCTCAGTTATACCAGGGCTGTAAGAGCCAGCACGCTTAGATACCAGCAGATAGTCCTTCGGTGTATCCCGAGCCGAACAACAGAGCCAGCTAACGATTTATTAGAGAGAATCTTTCCGCTTAACACGATGCTCTATAAAGGGGGTTTCGATCACGGATGCCTGCGTAGATTGAGAAATGACCGAAACTGCATTACGTGACTTGCAGCAGCAATAGGGACTGCACTGGAATCTAGAGCTAATTGAACAGAGTACTCATGGCTTTTAGTATTCCTAGATTGAAGTATGACTGGGCTTATATTGAGCCATCTCACTCTGTCTCTTGCCATGACCAGGAGGGAGAACCATACTTTCGATAAAATAGAAATTCCCGGTCTACTAGCTGTATTTTCTGGGTATTGGGATTATAAGAAAGAATGAGTGGCGAAATACTTCTAACTGCTTGAAGTTTGTCAATTTTATTCAGTGCAGCTGATAAATCTGAAAGTCTAACTCGTGGCTCATAAACCTGAATTCGTGTCAGCAGATCGGCTCGACTAATTCCATCGCGCAAATCTTGATTTGATGCCTCTGCACACACTCGAACAACTCTTTGATAAACTTTGAGTTCACTTTCTCCGGAATCTCGAAGCCCTCGGCTTACAACGTCATCAAATAGCCGATAACGCACTGCTTCTTCACTACAAATTGAACTTCTAGCTTTCACTAATGCATTTTTATCATTGAGGGCTTTTGTTCTCCAACCACTCTCATATATTCCTGCTTCATAGCAATACTTTTCTGCAAGGCGTTGAAGTAGACCAACATTCTGATTAGCATCATCTATGATTTCTGCCTTGATTACTAGGTCGAAACTTATATTTAAAGCTCTCGATCCTTGTTGAAGAACTTGCTCTAGCTCCTCAGTGTTCCAGCGAATATCAATTTCTTCTACACGCCCGCTCAAATCGCCATTGTAATACGTTAATAAATTCTGATCTGCCCAAATACCAATAACTATAAAAAAGACTTTGCTATCCCAAAATGCCTTTAAGTCAAAAGCTAAATTTATTTTTTCTTGTTCTGATAAGTAGTGAAAATCTTCAATTACAACTTTCTTTCCAGATTGTTTGATCTCTTGAGCAACATATCCAAGACTACCTGGATCGATTCCAACAGGTGTTAGTGATGTCCCCGATTCTCTTTCAACACTTCCACTTGCCTGAACTCCTGCTTCGCCAGAAGCAACCAGGGGCAATTTTAATTGATTAGAGGCTTGGCTTTGAAGTTCAGCTCCTAATGTTAAATTTTTAGAGACTTCAGTAGGTATTTGTGAGCCGAGCTGACGAAGTATCTCCAGGTAGATACGATCACGCCCTGAATTTGCACCACATTGGACAACGATACTTTTGTTATCAGGTAAATTTTTCTTCCGTAAAATTGTTTTACCTTGCTTTGAAGCACCATGAATAACTATATGTCTGTCTTGTTCTATTAAATATGTAAATCGCTTATCCAAACCGGCACGATCTACATACGTATACATTGGAACAGAGGCAGCAATTCCGAAAACCTCACCAAGCTGTGTCATAGCTCAAGTCCTAAATATAACTTGTAGTTTTATGGTCCACTCAGGGTTCCAAAGGCCAGGGACTAGTGATATTAATTGAGAAAATCTTTTCACCCGACATAGTAGACTCTAAAAGTCATCAAAATATCCATATCATAAGAATCTCTATCGCTTTCAGTCCCATTTGCAGAGGGGCGATTGTGCCGAGCAACGTTCCCTTTTTGCATCACTAGGCGATCGTCGCTGTATCCTGCTGGTGCAAAACAATGCCAGAGGCGGTAGCCTAGGCAGGCAACTCATCCTTATGCTTGCAAAACTCTCGTCAGCAGTTCCGGTGCAATTCTAAAACCAGCTTTCTGGTTAAGCTCTTCGACTACCGGTCCTAAGGATGGCAGGTCACCAGATTGCTTGGCTTTGAGCAAAACTCCCAACACACCCGTTACCTGCAGCCCCAAAGATTTAGCAACCCTTCGCCCATCCCGTTCATCTAGGAGAACCCATTCAGCTTGCAATTCCAAAGCAAGTGCGATCGCTTCAGCTTCACCACCGTCCACAGTTTGTCGCAGAAGCTGAACAAAAGATGGATTACCAACAGACTGAACTTTAATCCATCCGTCAGCAATCGCTGCTTGAATAGACTGGGAACCTGGACGTTCCTCATCGATCTTCAACTCCTCCAAGACAACCTCTGGGATTTGGATCTGACCGAATTGCTGGCGCAGCAGCTTGAGTCGCTCAATAATCGCCAAATTCAAAATGGGAGAGGTGTTACTAACGATAGGCATAAGCCAGATCGTCCGCTAGTTCTTCAGCTCCATAGTGGCGTAAGATACCGCGCTGGGCCAATAGTTGTCCAAATGCGTATTTACTGAGTTGAGCCAGTTCTCTGGCTTTGCCAAACGACAGCAAGTTCTGAGCATAGAGAGAGACAGCTAGCTCGTGTAGCAATTCCTGCTCGATTCGTTGTTCTGGCAGTCGAATGGCTTGAAGGATAGAGTCGGGAATGGAAAGCTGCAAACTCATGGCTTTGGGGGGAAGGAGATGACGCTTCCATTCTAGGGCTGCTGCAAATTAAACACACATGTCACGGAGTGAACCGTCAGCAACGAGGGCTTCCGTAACCGACTGCCAAGCAACTGCTAAAAAACACAGACCAAGGCTAGGCGATCGCGACTACATCCCTCAGATTCAACGAAACGCCATGAGTGGTGGCCCAGGTAGAGAGGTCGTCGAGGGCGCGATCGCCGGCTTTAAGACATGTCCCAGCACAGTACTAAGTTCATGCATGAATGACCATAACTGAACAGGGAGCATGATGCATCACATAGTCGCTGACGCTACCAAGCAGCATCTCGCTCAGGCCTTTGCGGCCATGACTGCCAACGATAATCAAATCCGCACCCCAGCTTTTTGCTCGTTTACAGATGGCGCGGCCAGGATTGCCGATATCCTGGGTGAATTCAGTATTGATGCCGGCTGCTTTGGCTTTATCAGCAAAGCTTTCGAGCAATTTAAAGCTAGCAGTTTCGCTCTCTCGATACTGCTTTACACATGCCGCCCAATCTTGGTCAGAGTAGGGAGAAAAGGTGTTGCTGCTATCAATTTCTGGAGCTAAAACATTCAGTAGATTCAAGCTTGCCTGAGTTGCTTGGGCCAGCATAAGCGCCTGATCAAAAACGTTATCAGAGGTGTTGCCGTGGTCCAACGCAACCACAATCTTTTTGATTGCCATAATGTTTATTTTCGAGTCGTTGAGAGCAATGATCAACCGCTGAAACCTTGAGGCTAGCGAGGGTCAATACGATTCACCCATATGGCATACGGCAGCATGGGCAGTATGGGTAAAAGGCAGATAAACCACTGTTCCCAGGTTAGAGAAGCCGTTTCAAACAAGGTATTCATGACAGACCACTGGCTGAATAGAATCTGAAGTGCGATCGCCCCGCCTACACCCAAAATCAGAAAGGGCGCGTTCGCTATCTGAATAGACCGATGCCGCAGCCGACCCAACAGACTCTTGCCCAACTGGCTAATGCTAAGCAAATAAACAATCCGAGCCGCCACCAGTGCCTGAATTGCCATTGTCCGCGCCACCGTTACATCCCCTGTTGTCGCTTCTGCCCACTCAAATAGCCCGAAAATAAGCACCCAATTAAAGAGAGAAACCAACAAAATTCGATTGAGTAATGGCCGCGTAATTAGGGGCTCTTTAGGATGACGAGGCGACTGTTGCATAATTCCTGGAGACTTGGGCTCAAAGGCCAACGGCACCGTCATCGTCAGGGAATTAATCATATTTAGCCAGAGAACCTGTAGCGACAGAATTGGTAAATCCCTGGCCAGCAGCGCACTGATCAAAATGGTCATGGATTCTCCGCCGTTGACCGGCAACAGAAAAGCAATGGCCTTCCGCAAATTTTGATATACCGTACGCCCTTCCTCCACCGCCGCCTCAATCGAGGCAAAATTGTCATCCGTCAACAGCATATCCGCTGCTTCTCGGGCCACTTCGGTGCCTCCTTTACCCATCGCAATACCAATATCTGCCTGTTTCAAAGCGGGGGCATCATTCACTCCATCTCCCGTCATTGCCACAATTTCGCCTTTAGTTTGGAGCGCTTCCACCAGACGCAGCTTTTGAGCCGGGGCGACCCGAGCAAACACATCTCCCAATTCGACGGACTGGGCTAACCGGGCCTCGTCCATATCAACCAGTGCCCGACCCTCAAATGCCACGACATCTTCCTCTTTCTGCAAATTCATCCGCTGAGCAATGGCTTGAGCCGTTGAAACGTGGTCGCCGGTAATCATTTTGATTTGGATACCGGCTTTACGACAGGCATGGACCGCAGCGATGGCTTCGGAACGGGGCGGGTCAATCATGCCCTGTAGGCCTAAAAACACCAACTCGGTTTCAATATCAGGGTGATCCAGGGCATGCTGATGAGGGGCAACTGTTCTACAGGCAAAGGCCAGCACTCGCAAAGCCCTTGCGGTCATCGTCTCAACTGCCTGCTCAATCGTTCGGCGCTCTAGCGGTATGACCTGTCCTTGACGGTCCATCATCCAGGTACAGCGGCGTAAAATTGCTTCAACCGAACCCTTGACATAAATGGTTCGCGTCCCGGCAGCATGTAAGGTCGCCATGTACTGATGTTGAGACTCAAAGGGAATAGAATCCAGACGAGGCTTGGTCGTCGCTAGTTTGGCCGGGTTTAAGTCTGCCTTAGTGGCAGCAGCCAGCAACGCGCCCTCAGTTGGATCCCCAACCACAGTCCAGTGCCCTTCCTCCTGCTTAAGCTGAGCATCGTTGCAGAGGGCCCCCGCTGTCAGACATTCTCTTAGGGCATTGGGCAAACCGTCCTCAACGGGGCTTTCCTTCTGATGGTCATCCAGTGAAGCAAGCTCACCTTTAGGACTGTAGCCACTGCCGCTGAGCCGATAGTATTGCTCTCCGGCGTAGATGGTCTGCACCGTCATTTGGTTTTCAGTCAGGGTCCCAGTCTTGTCGGAACAGATGACCGTTGCACTCCCCAGCGCTTCCACCGCAGGGAGCTTGCGAATAATCGCATTACGCTGAGCCATACGGTTCACCCCAATTGCCAGGGTAATGGTTACCACTGCTGGTAAGCCCTCAGGAATCGCACTCACTGCCAGGGCCACCGCCGCCTCAAACATGTAGTCCCAGGATTCTCCCTGGCCTAGACCAACGACAAAAGTCAGGGTGGCAAGGGTCAAAATGGCGTAAAGCAAAATTCGACTAAATTTCGCAAATTTACGAGTTAGCGGTGTCGTTAGACTTACGCGCTGTTCCATCGCTTGAGAAATCTTGCCCACTTCGGTGGCCTCAGCAGTGGCCACCACTATCCCCCGGCCTTGGCCGAAGGTAACAAAGCTGCCAGCATAGGCCATATTGGTGCGTTCCGCCAAGGGTGTCTCAATCGGCAGAGGATGAATCGACTTTTCTACGGGAAGTGATTCACCGGTTAGGGCAGACTCATCCACCTGTAAGTTGCGTGTTTTGAAAAGTCTTAGATCTGCTGGAACCTTATCACCTGAAGTCAACAATATAATGTCCCCTTTTACCAAATCGCGAGACGGCACCTGTAGCGTTTGTCCGTCTCTCAGTACAGTGGTTTCAGTGATCACGGCTTTTGCCAGTGAAGCAATCGCCCCCTCAGCTTTTGCCTCCTGTACATAGCTGATGATGGCATTGAGAACAGTGACGCCCCAAATAACGGTGGCGTTGGTCCAAGAGCCCAGAAACGCCTTGACCACACCGGCAATCAATAAAATGTAAAGCAGGGGCTGATTAAACTGCAGTAATAACTTTAGCCAGGCGGGCTTACCAGGTTTAACGGGCAGCTCATTCCAACCATAAATCTCGTAGCATTTTGCCACGGCCTCAGCGGTTAACCCTTTTTCTAAATCGCTGTCAATGTTATTAGCAACGTCAGCAATTTTTATACTGTGGAAACAATTAGCCTGGGACTGATTTCTCACCGGCACTGCAGACATGATATGACTTCTCTTACTGACCTCTCATGTCCTCAACCTAGCAAATAGAAATCACGGCTTTTATAAGCATTTTCCATTAAAGCAATAGAAATCCTGACTCCATTTAAGTATTTTCGCTGCAATCCGCATCCGATATAACCATCTAGTTACCTCATCAACTATTTAATAAACCAGCCATAGAAAGCGATTGATCTATCAAAACGGCCTCTAATATCAAGTCAGGCCAGAAAACCATAATATATAATCGAGCAAAATAAGCTTTAACCCTGGTGAAAGGTGAAAGAATAATTTTATAAAAATAATTGCATTGAGTCTTTTTAGAAAAGTAATACAAGCTTTAATTAGCAAAGGAATAATGTGATTTTTTTGCTTATAAATCTAATAAAAATTCGACCTCAACTAACATATAAACTGTTGTTATGTCTCTTATGTTTAGGCGCTCAATTGTGTGATGAACGGATTCTATGTCGCTGATCAACTAATCTTAATTAGTCTCTCCTTTGCAAGCCGACGTTTGGGTCCACTTTCCAAACTTTGAAGTGTTACGCTCGAACATTAATACTAAAACCTTTGAATAACGGCACTTTCAAACCGTAAAGTTCAATTTAAATCACCAGCAGCCAATTAAACGCTTAATCGCATTGCTGATGATTGTGGTCTATAGGTCTCGGATAAACTGAAGATCGCAGTCTTTGAATTTATGGTTCTGTTTACCGTTAGAATTCTTGCCGTGTTTCACCACCTGGAAGAACCGTCATTGCTTCAATATTTTGCCTTCAGTGCTGTCAAAATCAGATTTCAGTTAGCTTTCTTGAGAAAGAAATAGAACTACTGTTTTTTTGAGATTTGCCGATGCTTATATCTTTTTGATCTGCTGGAACTCAATATCAAACTGT
>ERZ1740058.298-NODE-298-length-41747-cov-13.082414_pt1 | contig 41747 bp, 29 predicted proteins | sample MGYA00581745_ERZ1740058 | MGnify/ENA primary metagenome ERZ1740058 (study PRJEB43018, sample SAMN04849742) | marine metagenome | isolation source: floating plastic debris | place: Pacific Ocean | collected 2008-08-30 | study: EMG produced TPA metagenomics... | reverse complement strand
CTCAATTTTAGAGATTCAATGGCTTCCCGTTTGCTGACAAACTGAGTCATGATTCATTCTTCCTCGCTTATATCGCTGAGGCCAAATCTCATGAGGAGACAGGCCAAGTTTGCTTGCAATTACCTGCTCAACTCGGCGCGATCGTTGTCGAGTGAGAGCATGGGAGACTGCCGAAGGTCCAACATCGAGTTCTTTCGCGATGCTGGCCAAGGTCCATCCCTGCTTCCGCAGAGCTGCTTTAATGTCTTCTACATGCATAGAATCTTCCTAGCTCCATCGATATAGTGATGAAGCTAGCAACTATTAACGCGCACGTCAAGAGTTATAATTTGCGAAGCGCGAGTTTTGAAAACCTATGACTCATCCATCCTCTGAAGACCAACAGACCCATCTGGCTGAATCCAATGACTTCCCAGGTCGCTTGAAGGAAGCGCTAGGCGAGAAAAGCATTCGTGGTTTTGCCAGAGAATGTGGGTTTTCTGATACCGTTCTCCGCCAATACCTTAATGGGCAAAGTGAACCGACTCGTCCTGCTTTGCTTGCAATAGCTCGCACCGCTGGCGTTAATCTGGAATGGTTGGCCACTGGAAAAGTAACGTCTCCAGAGACAGCTGCCACTTTGCAGGAACAGTACATCTGCCAGGATCCATTTGCCTTTAAGACTGAGTGGTTGCAAACGGAGTTCCCTCATGAGGTCGAAAACCTACTACTGACTCAGGTCAGTGACGAAAGTATGGAACCCACACTCTGCTTTGGAGACTTTGTACTGGTGGACACCCATGACCGAGATTTAGAGACCATCAGTCACGGGATTTATTTGCTCAAGCTGGATAGTCGGGTCCTCGTCAAACGCTTACAGTATGTTGCTGACAACACGTTAAAGGTACTTAGCGAGAATACAGCCTATGAAACTTTTTCAATTCAGCTATCCAATAAGCCAGCTGGTCTGAGCATCATGGGCAGAGTTGTCTGGTTGGGCCGCAAACTATAGAGGCTGAAGGGAAAACTCAGAACCTTCACGGCGCACGCTTAAAACTCCGGAACTTCTAGCTCACGTTTTTTCCCAGCGTAGTACTTATAGATGACCTCAGGGGAGTTCCCCACCAACCGGGCCACATCTTTAGCATCTAATTTGCCGGTTTCCAAGGCGTGTGTAATGAAGGTATGGCGAGTCTGGTAAAGCTTCCGGTATTCGATACCAAGTCCTTTAAGGACCAATTCCCAAGTCCGATTCCGAAAATTATTCAGGTCGATTGGTTTGTTCTTAGGAGACGGAAACACCAAGGTTGTTGAATCAATGTCCTCAGGCTTGATCGATTTTAATAAGGCGCTTAAAGAGCCATTACAAGGAAATTTTCGCTGCTCCTGGGTTTTTAAGCCCTGGCGAATCCGTTTACCGGTTTCGGTTAAGACCACTGCTTGAGAAAAGGTGATTTGTTGACAATCTCGGGAAATGTTATCCCACTGCAGCGCTGCTGCTTCTGATGGTCGGCATCCTGTGGCAAATAGAAATTTAACTAAGGGGGCATAGCAACTATGCTTGTACGCTGAACGAGGAGAGCAGAAGCGATCGATTTTGATCGCTTGAATAATGGCATCCCGCTCCTGAAGCGAAAATGGATTGATGTCGTTAAGGCCGTCTGCCGCTACCGATTTTGGCTTCTTGATTTTGGCAGCCATACCGTGAAAGGGATTATCAGCAATCAGGTCAGCTTCGATAGCCCAGTCACAGCAGGCAGACAAACGAGTCATAAAGCGCTTAGCTGCATCAAGGGGAATATTAGCTAGAACATATTCCCTAATTTCCATAGCCCGGCCCAGATCATGGGTTGGGAGCCGATTGACATATCCTGAAAAGGTCCCGTAGGTCGAGATCATGGTGTTTGGTGAACACTGAGGGCGCTTAAATTCCACAAACTGTTCCCACAACGGCCCTAATGTAAGATGGCCATCGCTTGAAGACCTTCCTCTTTGTTGAGATTGCGGCCTGTATTTGTCTAGGGTCTGATCAAACCGATCAAAGGCGATGTCGGCTTCAATCAGCTTCGCCTTGGCTTCGGCTACTTTTCGATTCGTTCGGGTGTCAGGCAGCCCAAGAGTCAAGTAATGACGCTTCCCGCTGTAGGAAAAAACTAGCTGTAAGCGATCGTTAGAAGACTTAACTTGGACGGTTCCTTTCGAGGCTTTTCGCTTTTTAGGGGTACTGGTCATCAGCATCACCTTAGAAACAATACGTAGATACCAGCCCAATCTGTTGAAATCCTACCCCAAACTTACCCCAATAATTAGTGCAAACTGGTACAAAATGGCCAAACGTTTACCCCAATTTTCAGGAAATCGGCTTTTCTACCAGTGACATCAAGATCTTGAAGAGCCCTAAAATCAGTTGATTTCAGGGCTCTTCAGCAAAAAGCGGGTGATGGGACTCGAACCCACGACATTCAGCTTGGGAAGCTGACGTTCTACCACTGAACTACACCCGCAATGGCTTTCAATTATAGAACTATTTGCCGGTTGGGGTTTTGTAGGCGGCTAACTCTTTGTGAAGCGATCGCTGAGGGGCAGAATCAGTGAACCGCTGGAACAGATCGCGGAGACTCGACTGAAAACCATCGATGTAGGTGAAGAAGACCGGCACTACCACAAGCGTGAGCAGGGTGGAGGTAGTGAAGCCACCAATCACCGCGATCGCCATGGGGCTGCGAGTTTCCCCACCCGCACCAAGTTCCAAGGCAATGGGCACCATCCCTGCCATGGTGGAAATCGAAGTCATCAGAATGGGACGGAAGCGGGTTACCCCAGCTTCAATCACGGCCTGGCGACGAGATTTACCTCTTTCTTTGGCAATCAGAGCATAGTCCACTAGCAAAATGGCGTTTTTAGTCACTAGCCCCATCAGCAGCACAATGCCAATAAGGGCAAACAGGCCCAAGGGCTTCTGCGCTACCAGCAGCCCCAGCAAAGCCCCACCAATGGAAAGCGGTAGGGCCGCCATCACGCCGAACGGGTAGAGGAAGCTGTTATACAGCAGCACCAGTACCGCATAAATCATTAGGACGGCAGTACCCAACGCCAACAGGAAACGACTAAAGATATCGCGCATAATCTCGGCATCGCCGCTGGGCTGCTGTTGGACATCACTTGGCAGGTTTTGGAAAGCAGGCAGTTCATCGACAGCCGCCAGCCCCTGTCCTAGAGTAATGCCCTGGAGGTTACCGCCAATGGTGACCTGACGCGCTCGGTCAAAGCGATCAATTTGAGCCGGACCGCTGCCGAACTCAACATCCGCCACCGCAATTAGCGGCACCAGGTTGCCATCTTGTCCGGGGACTTTGAGCTGTTGAATGGTTTCAACGCGATCGCGATATTCAGGACTAATTTGTACACGAATCGGAATTTGGCGATCGCCGAGGGTAAAGTCGGCTAGGTTAGCATCGGTGTCGCCCAGGGTAGCCAAAAAGGCTGTGCTGGCGATGGTCTGCACCGAAACGCCCAAATCAGCAGCCCGTAGTACATTGGGCTGAATTAGAATTTCCGGCTTCACCAGGCTGGCGCTGGAGGTCACTTCAACTAGTCCAGGAATTTCCCGCACTTCCCGCGTCAGGGCATTGGCCGATGTCAGAAGGGCGCTGGGGTTATCGCTCTTGAGCACAATCGTCAGATCCTTACCTTCGCCTGAAGCCCCTTCACTTTCGAAGCTAATACGAGCACCGGGAATCGTTTGAAAGCGCTCACGGGCAAACTTTTCAAATTCTGCTTGAGAGGCCAAGCGCTCTCGCTTGGGTTTGAGACGAATAAAGAGGCGGGCGCGATTAATCCCGTCATTCCCCTCCGAAGACAGAATTGACTGCACCGCCTCGTGGGGTAGCAGAGCTTGAGAAATGCGCTCGGTGACCTGGTGGGTATCCGTTAGCGTGGAGCCGGGGGGTAGCTCAACCGCTACTTTCGCCAGTCCCGTATCGCCGGCCTCAAAGAGGTTAGTGGGAATGTAAGGCACTAAGGTCAAACTGCCGATGAAGAACATCACCGCCAGAGCGATCGTCAGCAGCCGATGTCGCAGGCTTGCCCGCAGCAGCGATTGGTAAGGCTGAAAAGAGCGCTGTGTCCGCTTACCATTGCCGTTCGATGCTGCATTGGTTTTAGGTGGCTTGGCCTTCAATAAATAGGCTGACATCATCGGGGTCATTAACCGGGCCACCAGGGTAGAAAACATGGTGGCAACCGCTACGGTGACCCCAAAAGGTTTAAAGAACTGCCCCGGAATGCCGCCCATAAAGGCGACAGGGATAAAGACGGCGACAATGGTGGCGGTGGTGGTGATGACCGCTAAGCCCACTTCGGAGGTAGAGTCCAGAGCGGCTTTGAAGGGCGGCTTGCCCATATTGATGTGACGCTCAACGTTCTCGATTTCGACGATCGCATCATCCACTAAATTTCCTACCGCCAGGGTCAAACCTAGCAGGGACATGCTGTTGAGGGTATAGTCCAGCCAGTCCAATACGACAAAGGTAGGAATAATTGACAGCGGTAACGCGGTGGCCGTAATTAGCGTCGCCCGCCAATCTCGCAGGAAAATCCCTACTACAACGACCGCCAAAATGCAGCCAATAATCAGTGCATCGAGTGAGGCTTTGTAAGCATCGCGAATTTCTGTCGCTTCGGTGAAAATCAGCTGAAAATCGATGTCTTCCGACAGCGTCTGTTCTAGTTCCGCGACTTGAGCCGTCACCCCTTCTTCTACCGCTACCAAAACGCTACCGGTGCTGCGCTGTACGGTAAAAGCCACAACCGGCTGGTCATTTAGATAGGCGGCCTGACGAATTTCACCAAAGGCTTTTTCCACCGTTCCCAAGCTCTTTAGCGGCACGGCGGTGTCGTTGGGGAGTTGAATCTGATAGTCGGCGAGCGCCTCCACGGTGGGAGCACTGCCTAGGGTCCGCAGTCCCTGTTCCCGCTGTCCTAACGTGGCCCGACCACTGGGCAGATTGACGTTGAGGGCGCGAATTTGATCATTTACTTGTGAGGCAGTGATGCCCAAAGCGTCTAGCTGAGCCGGATCCAAGTTGACGCGCACTTCTGGATCAACGCCGCCGATGCGGTTCACTTGAGCAACGCCGGGCACCGAAAGCAGGCTTTGACTAATTCTTCGATCCACCAGGTCACTAAGTTCCTCGACGGAGCGTTGTTCAGAGGTGACCGCATAGCCCAAAATAGCGCCGCCGTTAAAGTCAAACCGCTGAATAATGGGGTCGTCCGCCGCCGCTGGCAAATCCGAGCGAATTCGAGCGATCGCATCCCGGACGTCATTAGTCGCGCGATCAGTATCGGTGCCCAGGACAAAGTTGATGATGGTCTGCGAACTGCCGTCCGTGATGGTGGAGCGAATTTCGTCGATATTGCCCAATCCCGCGACAGCATCCTCGACCTTTTTAGTGACCTGATTTTCTAGCTCTTCTGGTCCGGCTCCCCGCTGATTTACTGACACAATCACCGAGGGAAAATCAATGTTGGGATTCAGGTCAACGCCCAGCTGATTGAAGGACACCAATCCCGCCAGCGTCAACACTAGGAAGAGCACCAGGGTAGGAATGGGGCGACGGATAGACCAGCCAGAGACGTTGAAAGACATGGAGTAGAAGGGTGGAAGAGTAGGAAGAATTGAGAGTGGCGGGGAACGGAGTTAGGGTGAGCATTTTGCCTACAGGCGTAGCAGAGAACCGAGCCTTAAGAACTGTTCACGACTAGAAATTTGGTGACGTAAATGGTCTTCATTCCGCCACCGTAACCACATCGCCATCCTGCACGTAGCTAGCCCCCGCTACGATGATTTGCTCGCCCATGTCGAGGCCCTGTCGGATTTCCACGCGATCGCCAGCTTCCTCGGCACCCGGGACCCGCACGCCAATTTCAACCGTACGGGCGATCGCGGTTTGATCTGGCCCTAACACGTAAACCTGCACGGAGCCGTCGGGCTGAGGTAACAGAGCCGTTGCCGGAATCGTTAGCCCAGGTCGCTGACCAGCCCGAACCTCCGCGGTTAAGAACATGCCGGGGCGCAGGCGATCGCTGCTGGGCAGTCGCACCACAATCTGAGCGATGCGCGTTTCGGGGTCAACCAGCGGCTGAATTTCTTGCACCGCGCCATCGACCCGGATATTAGGGTCAGTACTAGAAGTGACGATAACAGGGGCTCCCACCTGCACCTGAGAGAGCTGGGCTTGGGGCACCTCAGCCAGCAGTTCTAACTGATTGCCCTGGATCAGGTTCACCACTTCACTGGTGGTTGAGGAAACATCACCAATGCTGGCGAGACGTGCTGCCACGATGCCGTCAGCAGGCGCCACAACCGTTGTCCGAGTCAATTGAGTTTGCAACTGTTCCAGGTCGGACTGGGCGCTGCGAATGTTGGCTCGGGCGCTGGCGACGTTAGCTTCTGCTACCCCCACCGATTCCCGCGCGGTGATGGCCTGAGTCGTTCGGCTATCCAATTCCTCACTGCTGACGGCGCCCTGATTGGCCAAAGACTGATAGCGATCGCGGTTGGCTGCGGCTTCGGTTTGTTGGGCCCGGGCCTGGGCTAAATTGGCCTGCTGCTGCTGCAGTTGTGCTTCGGCCACCTGAATTTGCGCCTCGGCTTGGCGAATCTGGGTGCGCAAGTCAGTGTCGTCGAGCACTACCAGAGACTGACCCGCTGCCACGCGATCGCCCTCATCCACCAACACCGCCTGAATTTGCAGGCCATTAATTTGTGGCGTCACGGCTAGCAAGTCTGCCGGTTCCACAGTGCCCGTCACCGTCAAGCGCTCTGCCACTTGTCCCTGCTGCACGGGTGCAACCGTTACCGTTTGGGCACTCACTTGGCTGGCTTCGGCAGTCGGCGCAGCGGCTTCGTCCGGGGCAGAACTACCGCCCATAAACCGCGACCCAGTCAGCGCGATCGCCACGCCCAGGCCGACTCCAATCAGCAATTTGCCATAGCCACCGGACGGCTTATTGAGTCCTTTTGACAACGTAGTCCCGGCATCTTGAGGAACAGTCCGATCTGAATCTTGCAGTGATGTCACAATGAAGCCCGTTTAGAAAAGCCGCTTAGCAAATAAGTCAGCCGTTAAGAAGTGTAAATTTATTATGACTTAAGATTTGCCTGTTGCGGGATTTACTCCTGGTATTTAGGCGGCCACGCCGCCACGCGGGAGAAGAATACGGCCTGGTTCGGGCGATCGCGTTCCAACGGCTCGCAAACTCAGGAACCGGCTCATTTTCCCAACTCATTCTTCCCTAACCTTTGACCGCCTATCACAACAGAACGGCGGCAACAATCGTCGTGAATTGATAGACGAAGAATGAATTCTGATGTTGCAAAAATTACGCTTTTCTCAGAATCGACACCTCGAAAGGCTGGAGGTTTTCAGCCAGGTCGATCAGCTTGTCCGTTTCATAACAGGTTGACAAGAGCACAGTCCAACTGTCGCGTTCAACAGGAACATCCAAAGTAAACGGCTGCTCATAGGAAAAGTTGATCGCCACGAGCACGGTTTCGTCAGCCGTTTCCCGCATATAAGCAAGATGCTCGTGGGGAAAATGAACGAGACAACGCCAGCGACCATAGCGTAAGGCTGCGCTCTGTCGACGAATTTGCATTAAGCAGCGATAGAAATTCAAGATTGAGTTGGGATCTTGCCAAGCTCGCTCAACATTGACTTCCGCATAATTGGCGTGCACCGGCAGCCAAGGCTCAATATCTTTGCCAAAGCTAAATCCAGCGTGGGGTGAATCGTCCCACTGCATAGGAGTACGAGCTCCGTCACGTGGCGGCGGCGTCTCGCCCGTTTCAGACTTGACGATGGCGTGATCCTGCAGCCGTTCTGGGGGAATGTCAGTGTTATCAACCATTCCCAGCTCTTGACCATAGTAGAGAATCGGGGTGCCGCGAATGGTTAACAGCAGGGTCGCAGCGGCTTTAGCGATCGCCTGCGAATCCACACAAAGCGCACATTCAATCCAGCGGGACAGATGACGCGGAATATCGTGGTTATCCAGGAAATAGCACGGCCAGCCCCCGTCTGGAGTCAGAGATTCTTTTTTCTCAACTTCACGCTGCAAATAACCGGGATACCAAGGACTAAAAGGAAACTCAAACGTTAGGGGTAAATGCAGCTCTTCATTGTCAATGCCGTGAAAGATAACTGAGTCGTAAAGCCGATTGTCAATGAAAGTTTCACCGATGAGCACTCGCTCTTTTTGAGGCGCTTCCTGACTATTACTATACTCATCTAAAATGGCGCGAATTTCTTGAATAATTCGATGGTTTTCAGGGAGATTCTTATCATACAAATGATGATAATTGTGATAATCATTTTTATCAGAAGCCCCATATTTCATGGGGTTGTCCCGAAAATACGGATCTTTGCTGTATACGCTTGACGCATCTAAACGAAACCCATCTACGCCGCGATCGAGCCAGAACCGCACAATATCGTATACGGCGGCTCGGACTTCATCATTTTGCCAGTTTAAATCGGGCTGATTTTCATTAAACGTGTGGAAGTAAAATTGTTCTCGTTCAGCATGATAAGTCCAGCCAGTGCCGCCAAAATAAGACTGCCAATTGTTGGGCAAATCACGCCCTTCATAAGCATCCTGCCAGAGATACCAGTCGGCCTTGGCATTGTCTTGGCTAGAAGCCGATTCCATAAACCAAGAATGCTGATTGGACGTGTGGTTGACCACTAAATCTAAAATGACTTTGATGCCCCGCTGATGGGCTTGGTCTAAGAGTTCATCAAAGTCAGACAGCGTCCCAAACGTCGAGCAGACATCTTTGTAATCAACAATGTCATATCCATTGTCGACCATGGGTGATTTGTTGATGGGCGATAACCAAATCGCATCGATTCCTAAAGACGTTTCACTATTAGGATTGCCATCATTCAAATAGTCAAGTCGCTCGATAATCCCTCGTAAATCCCCCGTGCCATCGCCATTGCCATCGGCAAACGTAAAGGGATAAATCTGATAAATAACGCCCGTTTTCCACCATGACGGCGACTGCTGGGGGGGACGCTTAGTCATGGGTGATTTCCTCATCGGGAGCTTGAACAGCATAAACGCTACTAGATACCAATGGCATCGTCTGTAGGGAAAAGTCGTACATCTGTAAATAAGTCAACTTTTATTCGCGACCTGAAAATGTTCCTGACAAGCGTACATTTCAGTTGACCTCAAATGACAAAAGCGCTGCAGCCTCATCGGCCAGCCCCAAGGGGACGTCATCAATTCAGGCCAGAAACTTGATAGGGTTGACCCGGTTATGCCTGTTCCGCAAAGCAGCTATGAACTGAGCGACCACAGCCCCAGCATTTCACCGCTAAATCATGCCAGCCTTCAGCTGCGTGACGACACACTTGCTTCCATAACTGGACCTTCTGGCTCGTCGCCGTGTTGAGTTTTGACCCACTTTAATCGTTTCGGGCGAATTGCCATGCGCAGGGTCACCGTTGCCACGATCGCAATCCAGTGGGTCATGTAAACCATGCCGCGCACCGTTTGCACCAAAATTGAAAAGACAGAAGCGCTCTGGGTTTGCCGTAGCCCTTGGGCCATGCTGATCGCCGCAAAGAGCGTTGCGGCTGAGGAAAGGGGAAACAGCACTGGAGAGCGATCGCGGGCGATCGCCAGCAGCAAATCGGGCAGCGCTGCGGTGGGCAGACCGTATTGAATCAGCCAAAAAATGACTAAATCGACCCCTTTGCCCCAGCCCAAGCGTCGCGGAGTTAGCAGCCGCCAGTAGTCAAGATAGCGCTGATAGCCCCCCTCTGCCCAGCGATTACGCTGATGCCATAGCGACAGTGCGCCCGTCACTCCTTCTTCCCGCACCCAAGGCGTGAGCATCAGCGGCACGTCCCAACCATTGATGTGCAGCTTCAGCGTTAAGTCAAGATCATCGGTGATCGTCGCTTCGTTCCAGCCGCCGCTCTGTTCCAAGGCGGTGCGACGCACAAACTGACCATTGCCTCGCAGTTCGCCAATGCCAGCGACACTGATGCGCTTGAGCTGACAGCAAGCGTCAAAAGCCATCTCCGCCACCTGACCCCGCGTCCAGAAATTGTGGCTGCCATTGGCGATCGCTTTGCGCAACTGCACTGCGCCGACCTGTTCTTGCTGGAACAGGGGTATTGCTCGTCGCAAACAGTCAGGGGCAATTTGGCCATCGGCATCAAACACGAGCAAAATCGAGCCGCTAGTGATGGGCCAAACCTGGTTCAAAGCACCTGACTTGCCCCCAGTAGCCTTTTCACCCCGGTGGACCACCTGCAGGTTTTCATGCTCTTGGGCCAAGCGATCCATCAGTTGACTGGTGCCATCAGTACTGTTGTCGTCAATTAGCCAAACGTCAAATCGAGTTTGGGGGTAGTCAATCGCCATCAGCGAATGAGTTAGCCGTTCAATAACTCGCACTTCGTTTTTGGCCGCCACCAAAATTGATACGGTAGGCCATGCGGCTAAGTCAGTAGTCTGACGCTCGGTGACCGAGGTGTCCTGCCAACTGGGCAGTGCTTCAGGATAGGCGACTGGCGTAACCCACAGTAACCGCAATAGATACAGACTCAGGACGACGGCGAGGCCGTAGGCTATCCAGGGCCCCCACTGGCTTAAATGCAGGCCGGCAGTTAATAGCCAGATACTGGCCAAGGCGATCGCGGCCTTCAGTCGCCGCCGCTCATAACGGTCAAAATCATCAGCTGCCAAGGGAGACAGATTAACCGAATTGCCCTTCGCACCGTCAAACATACCTTTAACCATGACCTCCGCTGACTGCCTATTGCCGACGATTTCTTAGAAATGCCCAAATCCCAACATCAGCTCATCTTTTGATGCCTCTGAGATAAACCTGGGTATCCTCAAAGCTATACAGCAAGACATAGAAATCGTTCTTTTTGGGGGCTCAATCAAGCCATTTGTCGCTTAGCGGCTGGCTAATTTACCAGCAAAGAACCGATATGACTCACCTGCTTGGCTTCTCGCGATCGTTCGGATCGCCTCACCGTCTCTTTAATCCTAACGGTTCAAGGGATCGGAAATAGATTCGCACCACGGCCAACTCAAATTGCTGTGGGATCACTGAGAACACATAGCCGGCTCTAAAACCGGAGCCATGTATTGCAGAGGCTCCATTGCCATTGACTTTCCATCGATAACCAGTTGCTTGCACCTATCTAGACGCCATGTCATTGACTTTTGAAGAGATCAAACCGGTTAATAAAGCCGAAATCGGGGTTTATCTGCCTTACTATCAAGGCAACAAGCGCAATGCCTTGCCGTATGCCATCGGTCTCTACAAGCGGGGCAACCTGGAGGGCGAACGCGCCATTGAGGAAGGCGAAAGCATTCCCTTTCTGGCGACTTGGAACGTTTCGACCCTGCCCGCCGACCTAACGCGCTGTCGTATGCAGTTCGATGATGACGTCGACCTCAGCTACGAAGTAACAATGGCTACGTTTGAATATATTGATTTTTTATTTGATGTCGTAGTGGCGCTGCGCCATAAAAAAGCAGCAGATTTTTCCCGCTCTTTTTACCGTAAGCTTTTACGTTTAGATGACTAGAGCTACACTGTTGCACTTGGCAACGTGATGGCAGAATAAGTAGGGCAATCCAACATGTAGCATTAGCAAGGAGCGAGAGGAGTGCCCAACATCGTTAAACGCTTGATTATTGGGTCGACAGCCCCCTTCAGCGGTAAATCGACGCTTTCTGTCGCGATCGCGAGCCAGCTGCAGAGCATGGGGTTTCGAGTCGCCTGGGGCAAACCTTTGGCATCGGCTAGCACCTTCAACGATGGGCCAGACAACACCGACAGCGATCTAACGTTTATCCCCAAAGTGTTGGACCTCGAACCAGAGCAACAGGCACCCAATCTGTTAGCGCTCAATAGCAAAACTTGGCTAGATCGCTTACAGCAAGAATCGGCGACCCTACTGAATGAGACTTTACCGACCTATTGGCAGGAATTAAATAGCGATATTGCTTTATTGGAAGGTCCTTCAACGTTGGAAGAAGGAGCACTGTTTAACTTGTCGCTGCCGGAGATGGCGATCGCCCTTGAGGCCAAAGTGCTGCTAGTGCTTGAAGCCAACACCCTCGGCATGATTGATCAGTTGGTGTCGGCTCAAAAGCGATTGGGCTCAAACCTGCTGGGGGTTGTTTTGAATAGTGTGAATGAAGCCGATCAGCTAGCTATTCGAAAAACCGTTGCGCCCTATCTGGAGCAATTGGGCATGCCAATCTTGGGAACACTGCCCACGCTGCCGTTTTTGCAAGGGATGCGCGTGTCTGAGCTAGTGCGCTATTTGAATGCGGAAGTATTGTGCTGCGCAGATCATGCCGATTTAGTGGTCGAAAGTCTGAAGATTGGTGCCATGAATGTTAATGCGGCCCTACGATTTTTTGGTCAGGGTAATCATCAGGCCATTGTCACCGGCGGCGATCGCCGTGATTTACAAATTGCCGCCCTGGAAACATCCACCCACTGTCTGGTGCTGACGGGACAAATCGCCCCCAGCAAAGATGTATTGGCGCTGGCGAGAGATAAAGAAGTGCCGGTGATATCGGTCGCTACGGATACGCTGACCACCGTGGAAAGTATCGATGGGCTCTTTGGCTGTCTGCCACTCAACAATCCTGACAAAGTGCCTCTGATTAAAGAACATCTAGCAGAACAGCTTCAGATTGAACGCTTGCTAAGCCTGCTGGGGGCAGAAATTCCCGCGATCGCGCCTTAAAAATCAACTCATGGCGTGGGTGCCCCTGGAACGATGATCGAAGTGTAGCCAAGGAGACGAGGCGCAGTCCGAGGATTGCGATCGCCTATTAGCTTTCAACGTCACACTGTCTTTTATATCTTCGCCGTCAACGGTTCATTCCCACTCCCTACCGCCCCATTCCCCATTCCTAATTTCCTATTTCTAACTCCCTACACGTTGTCTAGATCTGACTTTTTTCCCATCACTGGTACAATGAGCGGGTTCATTTATTTCGTGTATCTCCGTTGAGTCAGTCTATTGATGCCCCCCTGGAATCGCCCAAGGTTGATTTATTTCTGCAGGAGCTGGCGACTATTCAGCAATCGGGATCTAAACGCGTGGCGATTTTGGGCTCCCGACATGTGCCGATCACTCATCAGCAAATTATCGAATTAATGACTTATGCCCTAGTCATGGGTGGCAACCGCATTTTGACCTCGGGTGCAACCGGCACCAACTCCGCGGCGATTCGCGGGGCATTGAAAGGGGATCCCAATATGCTGACCGTGATCTTGCCTCAGAGCCTCTCCAAGCAGCCACGGGAATCGCGAGAGCAGCTCAATCAGGTAATGCACTTGGTCGAAAATTCCGGCAATGATTCTTTGTCCTTAGCCGAAGCCAGCGCCATTTGCAACCAAGAAATTATTTCCCGCTGTCAACAGCTGATTTGCTTTGCTTTTCATGATAGCCACACCCTGTTGCGCACCTGTGAAGACGCTGAAGATCAGCGCAAAATTGTGACGCTGTTTTATTTCGATTGACCTAAGTCTGCTTAAAAAGGTTACAAAGCGTAGTTATGAATCTGTTGACTCAATTGCCCATGCCGGGAACTCTGCTGGTCTGCATTGTCGGCGCGGCGGTGCTAGTTTACGCTCCCTTCCTCCTCGTTGGCGTTGCTCGCCTGCAGATTGGCTATGACATGTCTGCCCCTCGCAAAATGGTGGACAAAATGCCGCCCTATGCGCAGCGCGCTAACTGGGCTCACCAAAATGCCTTTGAATCACTGACGCTGTTTGGTCCCGCCGCGCTAGCGGCTTATGTGACCGGCCAAACGTCTACGACTGCTTTAGGAGCCGCGATCGCCTACGTGATTGCCCGTCTGCTCTACAGCGTCTTTTACATTTTGGACGTGCCGGTCATGCGTTCGGCAATGTTTGCCGTCGGCAGCCTCAGCATCTTCACCCTATTCTTTCTCAGCTGCCGCACCGCACTGCTGGCTTGAATCGGCTGGGCGATCGCCGTCCTTGGCAATGCCAACTTTTTTCCGGGAACCCAATTCCCCACCGGGGGTTACGCTCTCGACAATCCGGGGCTATAATAGCCAAGCTAGTCTGATAGAAACACTCCTTGGAAGCGTGGCTGAGCGGTTGAAAGCGCCTCCCTGCTAAGGAGGTAGGGGGGGTAACCTCCCTCGAGGGTTCGAATCCCTCCGCTTCCGTTGTCCGCAACCAGTTCTGGAATAACCGGATTTAGCCACCAGAACGGAGGCTATCAATCTTACGCACAAAAAGATCGCTCAACATAGTGATGACCCGCCGCTTCCGCAGCTTGATGTTGGCAGTCACCGACATACCTGACTGCAGAGGCAGGGTTTCGCCTAGCTGCTGCGCATCCAGTTCGATCTCAGCCGGAAAGCGGAAAAAAGGATTGACGTCGTCCGGGGGCAGCGCATCCGAGCCAATGTGGCGCACCGTGCCTTCAACATCGCCAAATTCGCTAAAGGGGAAGGAGTCGATACGGACGTCAACCTTCAGCTCATCTGCTTGCTCGAACTGCTGGGTAACAAAACCAATGTCGCGGTTGGTAATAAACACGCGGGCAACCAGCGTGTCATTGGGCACAATTTCTAGAATCGGTTCCGTAGCGTTAGCCACATACCCTGGCTGATTGGCCTTGAGATTGAACACCTGGCCATCCAACGGTGCCCGCAATTCTTGATTTTCCAGCGCAAATTCTAGCTGACTGATTTGCCCTTCAATCTCTTCGAGCTGCTTTTCGTTATCAACAACCACTTTAGTGAGTTGACTGTCGATGTTAGCGATTTGGTTGTCATTGGCCGCTATACGCTCCAGCATTTCCTCACTGGAAACAACCGAAGTCCGAAACAGCTCTTCTTGAGCTTGATCTATAGCCAGCAGCAAACGCTGCTGTTCTTCGCGCAGGCTATTAACCTCGGTTTGACGATTGTTGACTTCTTGTTCCTGGCGCAATCCCTGAAGTTCAGAAATGCCGCCCTGCTCAACGACCGGCGCAATGCGCGAATAGATGTCCCGCTCAACCTCTAGCGACTGCACGGCATTGGACAACTGCACTCTAATCTGATCGAGCTGCTTAGAGAGCTGCTCGATTTCAAGCTGATTGATGGCAATTTGAGAATCGAGATCGCCCAGGGAGGTACGGACCCGCTCCTGCTGTCGCGGAGAGAGATTGGCGGCATCTAAATCGCCGCGCAGGATTGCTCGATAGAGCTCGTTTTCTTCAATTAGCGAAACCCGGTTACTGGTGAGGCGAGCAACTTCGGGGGAGACGCCAGTAGGAACGCCTTCAAGTCCGGGGTCAGCGCTAAGCTGTGAGCGATAGTACTGGTTTTCTTCAGTCAAGCTGGCCCGAACTTCTTCAAGCGATCGCAGCTGAGCCTGAGTCGCCTTGGGATCAAGGGTAACTAGCACCTGTCCCTGCTCTACCTGTTCCCCTTCATTAATGCGGATTTCTTCCACGACGCCACCGACAGGCGCCTGTACCGGCTGCACCACGCCCTGCGGCTCCAGCTTGCCCTGGGCCGGAATGGCTTCGTCTATTTTGGCGAGGCAGGCCCAGGTTACCGTGCTCACCGTGACTCCAACAATGCCCCAAATCACATAATGAGCCCAGCGGGGCGACTGCCGCAAAACCACGGGCCGTTCAAATTGCGGATCGGGAGCAGCAGCGGCAGGCACTGGAGGGGGCGCCGGGGGCTGCTGGCCATTGGATGAGCGTCCATTGGGACTATGCCCATTGGTGGAATGACCATTTTGGGAAATACGCGATCCAGGAGTCATAATACGTCCTCGCAATAAATCGGAGCAGGGTAGGGTACGGAGACGGCAGCGTGAAACGACAAAGTTGCGCTCACCGCTGCGATCGCCGCTATTCCGGCGTGTGAATTTGTTGTTGGTAGAGGGTATAGTAGCGGCCCTTGAGCGCCATTAGTTCTTCATGGCTGCCTTGCTCAACAGCGGCACCCCGATCCATGACTAGAATAATGTCGGAATCTTGGATTGTGCTGAGGCGGTGGGTAATAAAAAATACGGTTCGGCCCTTAGCCCAAGCTTTCAAGTTATTGCATACTTGCTTTTCCGTGTCATAATCCAGGGCGCTAGTTGCCTCATCGAGGATTAACAGACGGGGGTTATGCAAAATGGTTCGGGCGATCGCAATGCGCTGGCGCTGACCACCAGACAACGACGCTCCTCGTTCACCGACGCGCGTGTTGTAGCCCAGCGGCAAATCCATAATGAATTCGTGGGCACAGGCGATCTGGGCCGATTCGATAATGGCCTCCGTATCGGCCTCTGGTCGGGTTAGGGAGACGTTGTCCTGAATGCTGCCCTCAAACAGCAGGCTGTCCTGAGGCACAATGCCCACCTGCTGGCGCAGCGAGTACAGCTCGACTTTGCCAATGTCGTATTTGTCGATCAAAATACGACCCGACTCAATTTCGTAAAGCCGCGGCAGCAGCTTCATCAGCGTACTTTTACCGGAGCCGCTCTGGCCGACAATGCCGACAAACCGGCCGGCGGGAAACTCCAGATTGACGTTCACCAACTGCAGCGGCCCGGTGGGGGCAAAGCGAAAGGCGACATTTTCATAGCGCACCGTGCCCTGAATATCTGGCATCTGGATTTGATTGCGTCCCTGCTCTTCCGCCTCACAGGGATGATCCAAAATGTCGCTCAGGCGTTCCAAGGACAGCGCCGTTTCCTGGAAGTTCTGCCAGATTTGAGCCAAGCGCAGAATTGGCGCCGTCACATAGCCAGAAATAATGCGGAAGGCAATTAACTGACCCAGACTCAGCTCGCCCTGCAGCACCAAATAAGCGCCCACCCACAGCACCAGCAGGGCCGAAAGCTTATTCAAAAAATTGCTGGCGGCGCCGGCGGTGGTTGAAGTCAACACCGTATTAAAGCCGGCACTAACGTAGCTGGCATAGCGCTCTTGCCACTGCCAGCGGGTACGCAGCTCAATGTTTTGCGCCTTCACGGTTTGAATGCCGGACAGCGCTTCTACCAAATAAGACTGAGTGGAAGCATTGCGTTCGGCCTTCAATCGCAGCTGCTTGCGAACAATGGGAGCGACCAGCACCGTCAGAAAGACAAACAGAGGAATCGTCGCCAAGGCCACCAACGTCAGCAGCCAGCTGTAGATAAACATAACGACGATGTAGAGCACGGAGAAAACCGCGTCCAGCACCACCGTCAGCGCCGTGCCGGTGAGGAACTTACGAATGTTTTCTAGCTCATTGACGCGGCTGGAGAGCTCTCCCACGGGCCGTTTGTCAAAATAGCGCAGCGGCAGCCGCAGCAAGTGATCAATAATCTCACTGCCCAGCGCCATGTCGATACGGTTGGTCGTATCGACGAACAAATACGTTCGCAGGGCCGTCAGCAGCGCTTCAAAAACCGCAATGACGAGCAGAAATACGCCGAGCACCTGTAGCGTGTCGGTGCTGTTTTGCACAATCACCTTGTCGATGATGACCTGCACCATCAGGGGATTGGCTAAACCAAACAGCTGCACAAAGAAAGACGCAATGAGCACTTCTACCAGCACCCAGCGATATTTCTGTAGAGACGGTAGAAACCAGCTCAGACCAAAACGTTCTTGGGGAGTTTCGCGAGTTTTTTCCAGCAGCAGGACTTCGCCTTCGTCGCCCCAGGTTTCAGCGAATTCAATGGGCGATCGCTGAATTAAACCCACATCCGGCACCGCTAGGACCCGTGCCTTAGCGTTAGTTTCATAGAGGACGGCGTAGCCTTCCTGCCAGCTAATTAAAGTTGGCGTGGGCAAACGGCTGATGGCGCTGGCCGGCACTTTGGTCAGTTGCGTGCGCAGCCCCATAAATTCCGCGACTTTACCCGCCAGCGGCAGCGAAAGCTGGCCTAGGCGATCGCGCTGGTTGGTTAAAATACGGCGAATAATGTCCCGCCGGAAGGGCATACCGAAATATTGGCTAACCATTTCCATACAGGCCAGCATGCCTTCCACTTCGCCCTTGCCCCGCACAAAGGGATATTCCGCCATCTGTCCCGAGGGATCGGGTTCAGGCTCCGGCAGTTGGTCAGGGGCGTAGGGAATCCCGTCGACTGCGTCGGTGTCGTCCGCCGCAATCGCCGGATCGGACTGTCTGACTGGCGGCAAAACCGGGGTCACTACCGGCAAATCGGGTAAGCCCACCAGCCGTGCCCCCTGAGGACTAATCACCTCTAGCTCATTGCTGGCCCATTCCAGATTGAGGCGGCTGCCCATAGGCTGATTGATGATGGTGCCACTGCTGACAAACCAGGTGTAGTCCTCTTCGTGCTCTAAGTTGAGGGGGCGCTTGCCGTAGGGCAAGTATCGGACCAAACCCGCCGACTGCGATCGCTTCGCCAGGTGCGCCAAATCGCCCATATCTCTGGCCTGGTCATTCACCTGCCGCGCCAGCAGGTCAAACACTTCCGCTAAATAAAGGTGATCGCGAATGGCGGCGCCAAACTCGGGATTGTCTTCCAGAGCCTGCTGAAAGGTGGCAATGGAAAACTGAAAACCGACCAACTCAGAAGAGGCGATCGCGGTTTCGCAGGGCTGGCCGCGCAGCAGACCCACTGCCCCCAGCAGCGAACCCGGCCCCAATAGCCGCAGCGTCACTGGCTTTTCCGTACGTGGATCTTCCCCTAGCAGGCGGGCCTGACCTTCGGTAATCAGCACCAGTTGGGGCAGTGCTTCGGGCCGCACAATGGGCTGACCAATGCGATAACGCAGTAGTTGGCCCCCTTGAGTCAGATTCGCTAACGCCGCTCCTGGCAGTTGGTCAAATGGAGTAATGCCGGAGAGCGTGCGCTGCAGGGATTGAGAAGTAACCGTCATACCCTTGCCGTCACAGTAAGTTGGTTGTTGAGCTTAAAAGTATCCACATTTGAGGCTACCCAAATCGAATAAGAACTGACCGAAGGAAAAGCTTAGCCCCCTCAATGTTGCCATCAAATCAAACAATAGTTCCCAAAATGCAGAAGGAGAAACCCCAGATTTTTTGTTGCCGATGAGAGCAAAAATCCCTTGAAACCTTGATCTTCAGGAGCAATGGTGCACTTCACTTAGCAACGCCTACGGATAAAAAACTGTATGACTGGTTCAAACCTGACAAAACCCTAATTAGTTTAGTGCATGTCTTTTCGATTATTGGCGATATGCCGCCAGAATTTCGCTAAATGTAAACTTTCGTCAGCGCTACCGTCGAAAGAGGAGCCGCATAGAGGAGGAATGGAGCCAAAGCGTAGAAATTGCTGGTCGCCGCAAAGCGGTCTATTCAGGTAAACAGCGAGATCGGTTCAGAGCGATCGCGCCTATCCTGGCAGAGGCTCCCTTTTTGGACAAATTCTCTACATTACCTACGCCGGGCAGAATGGTCCTGGCAGTTGATTCCCGGCGAGTGGGCGGACAGCGCCCACCGAAATTCTGAATTGATGATGGCTGTCATAATAGGCTACAGGCAGACTACTGGATGCGAGCGATGTCTCAGACAACTCAAAACCGCAAGAAAAGCTTCTCCAGCTTTACCTACAAAGATGCTTTTAAGTATGTCGGGGTGACTGAGCTGAAGCGCTGGACTATTGAGGCTGAGCCTGTGCCCGTAAGCGACTTTTTTCAACAGCGATTAGATCGACTGCAGCGGTTTGATCTGGAAAGTTTAGAGGTATCTAAAACCTTATTGATCGACGCGATTTGTGAAGAAGGCTTGGAAACATCTCAACGGCTGAAAGTTTGGAAGGGTCCCTATTTAGAGGGTGAGGATGTCTGTGGCAATGCCGATTATTTGATTGCCGAGCGGCGAGCATATTTGGAGCTGCCCTACGTTTGCGTCATTGAAGCCAAGAAAGATGACTTTGAGCAAGGCGCGGCTCAGTGTTTGGTGGAGATGAAAGCCTGTCAGTGGCTGCATCAGCGCCAAGGGAGAGAAATTGATAGTTATGGCATCGTCACCAACGGTGAAGGCTGGAAGTTTTATCGGTTATCCGTCAATGGTGAGGTGAGTGAATCGCTATTGACGGGGGTAGGGGATATGCCAATGCTATTGGGACGATTACGGGTCTTTTTTGCACTGTGCGAACAAAACCTTAGTTGAGCCCATCTTTGATGCCTGCGTCAGTTGCTCCTCCAGCCACATACGAACCTCTTGAAATAATGCTTCCATAAACCTGGGTAAGCAAATAAGCGAGTCGGAGAACAGTGATAGGGGTATGGGTAAATAAAGTATCTGATTGGTGGCAGGGTGGTTGGATGGCAGGGTAAGAGAGTGTAATGGGGAGGTTTTAATTTGCACATCCCTAGACGCCAGCAAGATTTTGCCCACCCTAATCGGCTTCCTTAATGGGGCGATCGCCCCCACCCTGCAGAAGCAACGCCCGCCGTGACGAAGCGTGAATTCCCGCTTCTTTTACCAGAGATATAGTTGTAGCAACTGCACTCATAAGTCTGAAAGTCATGGTTTTCGATGTCTTGGCGGCGATCGGGTTAAAGGAAACGGGCAGCTATGTTGCTAAGGAGGTGCTGTTGCCCCTGCTCCAAGGCAGCTTAGAAGACTACGCAAAGGATTTCTTCAAAGGCTGTGTGGCAGATGCGGTGGGCTTGGCAAGCCAGGAACCGGTCCAAAAAGCGTTAGGCAAAGCCCTGAAAAAGTTTGTTGAGTTGGTAGAAGAAGAGCTGGAGTTTCAGGGCTGTACCGGCGCGGAGATTCGGGACTTTTATGAGATTCCTCTACGTGAGTTTATGAAAGATCAAGATGTGAAGGTGACGCTGGGTCGAGCCTTCGAGCCGGATTGTCGCCGCATTGAGGCGGATGTGTTGGAGCAGCGCTGGCAAGATTTGTCGCTAAAGGCCCTGCCGGAGGAGTTTGACTGGTTGCAGATTGGTAAGCAGTACGTGAGAGAAATTAAAGGGCTTTTGCGGAGTTCGGAGGAGCTGCGGGACCTGCTGAAGCTGCACAATCAGGAAGCCATGCGCCAGGGTATCGAGGAGCTGGTGGGCATTCCCGCAGATTTTGACTTGCGCAAGTATCAGGAGACGCTGCGGGAACAGTACGGCAACCTGAAGCTGGAGTCGCTGGATACCACCGGCTATGCCTACAACGACCTGAAGCTGTGGCGCATGTTTATTCCCCAGGATGTGCGGACCTGCCAGGAATTTAACCCCAAGGTGTACGAAATTCCGAAGGAGAAGCTGAAGGAGCTGCAGCAGCGGGGGGAACTGGATGCGGAAGCGCTGGAGGCGGCGCAGATTGAGAGCTACCGTCAGACCTATGTGGAGCAACCGATTGAAAATGTACTGGCGGTGGTGGGGCGCACGACAGGCGTGGGGCAGTGGAGTCGCCCAGTGGCGGACTATGCGGTGGTGCTGGGGGATCCGGGGTCGGGGAAATCGACGCTGTTGCAGTACGTGGCGCTGCAGTGGGCGGAGCAGCCGATCCGCGATTTGGCAGAGCTGACCCAGCGACCGCTGCCGCTGCTGATTGAGCTGCGGAAGTATGCGCGAGATCGGAATGACAAAAAGTGCAGCAGCATTGTGGAATATCTGCACCAGGGCGATATTGCCTGTCGGCTGAATCAGCAGCGCCTGCATGAGGTATTGACGGCAGGGCAGGCCGTGGCCCTGTTTGACGGCATTGATGAAGTGTTTGACCCGAAGCTGCGAGAGGTGGTGGTGACGGATATTCACCGCTTTACCAACAACTATTCCCAGGTGCAGGTGGTGGTGACCTCGCGGTGGTTGGGATACAAGGCGCAGACCCTGCGGGATGCGGGGTTTCAGCACTATATGCTGCAAGACCTGACGGATGAGCAGATTGCCGAGTTTATTCAGCGCTGGCACGACCAAACGTTCCCGGAAGGGGCAGATAAGGTGCGCAAGCGAGAGCGGCTGCATAAGGCGATTCGCGAGTCGAAGGCGATTCGGGAGCTGGCGGGGAACCCGCTGCTGCTGACGATGATGGCAGTGTTGAACCGCCACCAGGAGCTACCGCGCGATCGACCAGAACTGTATAACCAGGCATCGCGGGTGCTGCTGCACCAGTGGGATGTGGAGCGCAATTTGATTGAAGAGCGGCTTGACCCAATCACGATTGATTATGCCGATAAGCAAGCAATGCTACGAAAGATTGCAGACCATATGCAGTCACGCAAAGAAAGCCTCGCCGGGAACATTATTAGTGCGCAGGACTTGGAGGCGATCCTGAGAGAGCATTTGGAATCAATGGAGGTGGAGCAACCTCGTGTTGTTGCCAAACTGATGATCAAGCAACTGCGGGAGCGAAATTTTATCCTTTGCTTTTTGGGAGCTGATAACTACGCCTTTGTCCACCGCACATTTTTAGAATATTTTGCTGCGTGGTCATTTATATGGAAATTCGAGAAAACGCAAGAGCTGAGTTTTGAAGAACTATTAACTAAAACCTTTGATGAGCATTGGTATGAAGAGTCTTGGCATGAAGTCCTTAGGTTAATTGCTGGCATGATTGATCAAAGCTTCTTAGAACGTATAGTTGACTACCTTTTCAGCCAAAACGGAGAGTCGATCTTTCTGAGACCAGGAAATCAGTTCGCGAATATTTTTCTCGCCGCAGATTGTTATTTCGAAAGTAGAGGCAGGACATCACTTTCGAAAATAGAAATAGAGCTAAAGAAAAAACTATCAGAACTTATCCCATACATCTTTAGGAGCGGGAACATCACATATTATGGAATGGGCATGAAAGCAGTAACTTACACAGCAAAGTTTCTCGAAAAGAAGCCAGAAACTCTAAATTATCTAAAGAGGGTCTTTAAAGATGACTCAAAAGGTTTTGTCTCTTTAGCTGTTTTTGAAGCTGTTCATAATGACTATAGGGATGCAAGTGACTTCCTGCCTTGGTTAGACGAAGTTCTTACTAATCCAAAGGAGTTCCAATTTGAAGAGTTAGTCTTTACCATCTTCTCTCATGTTCAAAATGGTTCAATTACAGCATCTAAAAGCTGGCTTGAAGCACATACCAAATCAAATTTTCATCCAAAAGTTCGTCAAGCGGCAATTCCGGTACTAGCCCAAAGCTTCAAAGACGACCCCGAGACGTTGCCCTGGCTCAAAACGCGGGCGCAAAGTGATAAGCCTTACGATGTGCGACAGGCGGCGGTGCAGGCGTTAGCCACAGGCTTCAAAGACGACCCCGAGACGTTGCCCTGGCTCAAAACGCGGGCGCAAAGTGATAAGCCTTACGATGTGCGGCAGGCGGCGGTGCAGGCGTTAGCGACAGGCTTCAAAGACGACCCGACTTTGTTTGAGTTTTGGTGCGATCGCATTCTCAGTGATCCTTTTGAACGCGAGTATGACTGGCAAGATAACCCTCGCCAAATTGCTCTCAACGTGCTGGTGCAGCAATATCCTGACCACCCCAAAACCCTAGAATTGCTGGGCGATAGAGCCCAAAACGACAACGACGAGCAACTGCGGCAATGGGCCGCGAAGCAGTTAGAGAAATTAGAATGCGGAAGTCGGAATGCGGAAGTCGGAAATTAGCAGTTGGTCAATGACGCATCATTTTTGTAGAAGAGCTTTGGCGAAGTGTAATGAAGTCTTCCAGAACTCAAGTCGATGAGTCGTTGGGGCGGATGGAATGGCGTTGAGTTGGGCAGATGGAGTCTGACTACGATCTCATCCTTTGGCAAATCAAATGATTAGACTTGACTGTTGCCAGTCGCGCTTATTAGGATTGGCAACAGTTTTGGACATTAATTGGACATTAAACTGAGGGAAAGGGCTTTCTACCTATCGAAAGCTGTGCTTTATAAGGCCTTTACTTCGTTGAAAACTCAGGTTCTGAGCGATCGCCTCCTATACTATCGATTTCAGATGTTCGCTGAGGGAAGCACAACCGTTTTCATGTCAACGTCTTCAGTTTCAAGCTTTGCAACTCTATTTGCAGCTCTAGAAAAGAGAATCCGTATTACAGTTTTTCTGGCGTCGTTCGGTTAGCTTCAGCATAATTTCGTTGTGAACCTCTCGTGTGATGGGATAGAGATAGCACAGAACCAAAGCGCAGCAGAGCAGCGTTAGCGGCACCAATCCCATAAACGCGCGGATGGCCAGCAGGGCAGAGTCGGGCTGAATTGCTTGTTCGGCAGAAAATCCCGTGCCGTCCAGCGTTGCGCCTAAGATAAAGCGTCTAGCCACAATGCGAATGTCTGATTCGGCCAAAAAATTAGCGGCTTCTAAAAATATGCCGACTAGAAATAGACCGCCCGCCAGCCCGAATTTTTGCAGCAGCGTCATAAACGCATAGAAAATGCCTTCGCGTCGTTTACCCGTCTGCAGCTCGTCCAGTTCAATCACGTCTGGCAGCATCGCCCAGGGCACCACATAGGCCGTGGCCACGCCAAAACTAGCGGCGACACAAAGCGCGTAAAGCAAAGCGGTTTGTCCCGGCTGCAGAAAAAACAGGCCAATTTGGACGGCCAGCCACGCGCCGATACCCACAAAAAAGAGTCCCTGTTTTCCGAGCCGGCGACTGAGCAAATTGCAGGGCCACATCATAATGATTGCCGTTCCCTGCACCAGTAGCGCGGGCAAAAAGTAAGAGTCTAGCCCCATCCAAAAGGTGGCGTAGAAGGGAATAATGCTGGCGGTAATTTGTAGGGCCAGCCAGGCAAATAAATAGATGCCGACGACGTAAAGGAAGGCGCGATTGCTGAAGGCGATACGCAGCTGTTGACCAAAGGGCAGGTCGCTGTCAGCCTCATCAAGGCTGGTTTGCGGTCCCATGGCCCCAACGCGCTGAGCTTGCCCATAGGTGCCAAATACGCACACTAGCAGCGGAAGCACCGAGGCGATCGCACAAACGCCGCCCAACACCGCGTACTGCAATTTTGGCTGCTCGATAATCGAAGTAACGAACAGCCCCAGCGCCAGGGCTCCGATCGCGCCCAGCAGTGAAAATCCTAGTCGAAAACTGTTGAGGTCGGTGCGCTCGTCGTAGTCTTGGGTCAGTTCGGCGGTGAGGGTGGCATAGGGCAGGTTAGCCGTGGTGAAGAAAATCTGGAACAGCACGGAGGTGGCAACGTAGTACCAAAACCGAAAACCGGCGCTGCCGGCTGGCACCAGCCACATCAGAAAAAAGGTGATGCCAAAGGGTAAGGCGCTCAAAAAAATCCAGGGATAGCGACGGCCCCAGCGAGTTTGAGTGCGATCGCTCAGCACCCCCACCAGTGGATCATTGATTGCGTCCCAGGCTTTGCTAATCAAGAGAACCGTGCCGGCGGCGGCAGGCCGAATTCCGGCTACCTCAGTCAAGAAAATTAAGAACGAAAAGGCAATTAAATTGGAGGTCATGCCGGCGCCCATGTCGCCAATGCCGTACGCCACTTTTGTCCACCAGGACAGGGTGGCGGGGACAGTGGTCCTGGCTGCTGATTCAGAAAAGTCGTGGGTCATTCGGTGCCCCTCATATCGGTCGCTTAGGCCTATCAAGTTGTATCATGACTCAATCCTGCTCTATTGCCGCTGGCCCCGTTGTGCGGGCAAAGCTTGTCCGGAGGACACCCGCTATTATGTCTGACCTCTACATCGACTGGGACGAATATCACGCGCTGATTGAAACCTTGGCCGTCAAGCTCTATGAATCGGGCTGGGAATTCAACCAAATTGTTTGCCTGGCTAAGGGGGGGCTACGGGTGGGTGACCTGCTCTGTCGGTTATATGACGTGCCGCTGGCAATTTTGTCGACGGCCTCCTATGGCGGCAAAAATAATCAGGAGCGGGGGCGAATCGTGTTTTCTCGCGACCTGACGATGACCACGGCTAACTTGGGCGATCGCGTGTTGCTGGTGGATGATCTAGTCGATTCAGGCACCACGCTGGAGCGCAGCATTCAGTGGCTGCAGCACCACTATGGATTTTATATTGACGAAATTCGCACTGCCGTTCTGTGGCAAAAGGCCTGCTCCACGGCTAAGCCTGACTTTTTTGGCCAATATCTAGCAGACAATCCCTGGATTCATCAGCCATTCGAGCAGTATGAGCAGATGAAAATCACTGACTTAGTCAAGCCCAATCCGGTGGCAGAAAAGGTTTAAGACAATTGCCTGACGCTGGAGCGATCGGCTTTGATGAAGCCTGGCAACAGAGAGTCAGTTCTTTCCCAATATTTTTCAAAACCTGCCGCTAGCCGCGCGGCCCAAGACTATTTCAGCAGCCCTAGCGCCATTAATTGACGTCTTCGGGTGCCTGACCGTGACCGTTGGGTGTGCCCAACCGATGACGCACGTCATCGATCGCCAGATTAAGCTGGGCAATTTTATCCTCTAGTCCCCGTCGGGCCAGCTCCATTTCTTCCTCGGAAGGACCCAGGGCGCCAGCGTCACTGTTAGAGTCACTGAGGCGAAACGCCTCTGCTTCAGAGCCATCCCGACGGACTCGTGAGGCCACCACGGCCCCCAAGATGCCGCCCACCGCTCCGCCAAAGAGCGCGCCCAAAAAGAATCCGCTGCCAAAGTTGTCTTGCTGACTCATGGAAAAACTACCGAATTTGCCTGAACTGACGGGTCGCCGGTTGACTAGAGCGCGTGCTCAATTAGCATCAATATTATCGCCATTATTGCGATCGCCCTGGAAAATGCGCCAAAGACTCTGTTTGTTTGCGGGCCAGAAGTTAGCGACCTGATGATAACCATCCCTAGTGTACTGGGATTACGGCGGCTTGCTAAGTCGTTGTCACACAAGTCAGCGCAATTGCCTCTGACACAGTCACCGAGCCGTTTTGCTAAGAGCGTCGCGTCGCCGTTTGGGGATAGAGGAAGTAATTCGATGATGACGGCTCTTCACCAATTGTCCCCGTGCGATAGATTAGCTTTATCATTCTGAAGCTGAGCTTGCCCACCCACTTCTGACTCCGGGGACTCAAAATGACAACTGCATCGTCAAAAATAGCTCTGGTTACGGGTGGAAATCGCGGCATTGGCTTAGCGATCGCGCGCGGGCTGCTGGCTGAAGGCTGCCAGGTAATCATCACGGCGCGCTCATGGGATAGCGCCAAACAAGCTGCCGCCGATCTTTCTGAACGGGTGATACCGGTTGCTCTGGATGTGGGCAGCGATCGCTCCATCACGGCTGCAGTAGAAACGGTCAGCCAGGCGGTGGACCGGTTGGACGTTTTGATTAACAACGCCGGCGTCTATCCCGATGGCGAGATGAATATGCTCACGGCCCCTCGGGAACTGTTCGATGCGACGCTCAATATCAATACCCTGGGACCGATTCGCATGGTGCAGGCGTTTTTGCCGCTGCTAGAGCGCGCGGAAAATGCCAGAGTGATCAATATGTCTAGCGGCTATGGAGCCCAGAATGGCCTGTCGGCAGGGGTGCCCAGCTACTGCCTGTCGAAATTTGCCCTCAACGGCGCCACCATCATGCTGGCAGAGGCGCTGCGATCGCGCTCCATTGCCGTCAATGTGGTCGATCCGGGTTGGGTGCGCACGGATATGGGGGGCGCCTCAGCCCCGCGATCGCCAGAACAGGGAGCCGACACGGCTGTTTGGCTGGCGACCGCAGCGTCCCACAGCGAGACCGGAAAATTTTGGCGCGATCGTCAATCCATTGCCTTTTGAAGGGTCATTGTCATTCAAAACTCTAACGTACCTGATAGCAAGGGTTTCAGCCTTTGACTTAATAAGTGAAGGCGGGCGCGATGTATTTGGTCTAAGTCGGCTTGCTATGCCAGAACTGCTGGTGCACCAGGGCAATTTCCGCTTCCACGGCAGCGATGGGACCCCATACCTGCATGGCTTTCTGACCGCTGGCAAACACCTGACGACAGGGCAGGTCGAGGGTGGGATTCTCGGAATGATTGCCGGTGATCGCCCCCAGCGCGGACTCGGTAAGGCCATAGACCAGCCGGCCAATATTGCCCCAGTACTGGGTGGCGGCGCACATGGCACAGGGTTCGACCGTGGTGTACAGCGTGCAGTGCCACAAGAAATCGGCGGCGAAGTTGGTAACCGCTGTGCGCACCAGCACGGCTTCCGCATGATTGACCGTGTCTATATTGCCCTGGCTGCAGAGCACCGTTTCATTATCCGGCGCCACCAGCAAAGCTCCAAACGGATGATGCCCGATCGCCTGCGCCCGTTTGGCCACCTCATTGGCTTGCCGCAGGTGCCGGATGATTTGGTCAGGGGTGGGAGCGGGTGGAGCTGGGGAGGGCATGGAGGGGGAGGGGAGGAGTGGCAGGGTGGCAGGGTAGTAGGGTGCTGTCAGCGGAGCGTGACGCACCGTAGAGTGGATTTTTATTCGCAGAAATCTTCTAGCCGTGGCGACGAAAAGTCTTTGCCGGGGACGCGGTGAGCAGGGAATGACAAAGTCTGCCTAGGGGCTTAAAAGCAGATGGAGAAGTAATATGTCGCTCCTTTGGGGATAAGATTTCTGGAGGGATTGTTAACCCAATTCGCCAAAGATTGGTAAAGACAATTACCAAATCGCGGATCCACCGCCCGCTATCATAGCGGCTAAACAGCCGAAATTTAAGTTGCAGGTCTGAACCGATGACAAAGTCTTTTAAGCGACGCAGATTTCTCCAGTATGGTACGGCGACCATCATTACGAGTGCTTTACTGAAAGCGTGTGGCTCGACTCCGACTGCCGAAACGGAGGCTGGGTCTGACACTGACGAGGTGGCTGCCAGCGAGGACACGGCGACGTCGGCTAGCCGCATTGCGATCGTGCTGCCCGGCACCATCACCGACGGCGGCTGGAATCAGCTGGGCTATGAGGGCGTTAAGCGCGCTGGCGAGACTTTGGGTGCGGAAGTTGCCTATGTTGAGCAAGTGGCCAATGCTGACCAAACCGAGTCCCTGGCCGACTTTGCGCGTCAAGGCTTTACCTTGGTGGTTGGTCATGGGGGACAGTTTGACGCGGCCATCGAGCAGGTGGCAGCGGAATTTCCGGAGGTCTTCTTCCTGGGCGTCAATGGTGACATCGCGGGTCCCAACTATGCCTCGGTGCGTACCAACTACAACCAAATGCTGTACCTCAGCGGCATGATTGGCGCCGCCATGAGTGAAACTAAAAAGCTGGCTTATCTGGCCGGCATGGAGTTCAAATCGACCCAGCAGCAGGGGGTAGCGATGCAGCTAGGGGCTGAGGCCATGGACCCCAGCGCCGAAGTCGTCGTCAGTTTTGTGGGCGATTTCAACGATATTGCTAAGGCGAAAGAGTCAGCTCTGGCGCTAATCAGCAGCGGTGTCGACGTGATTTTCCATAATTTAGATAAGTCAGCACCGGCGGTACTGCAAACCTGTCAGGACGAGGGCATCTACGCTTTCGGCAACAATATTGACCAGTTTGATTTGGCTCCCGAGGCTATCTTGACTAGCGCGATTCAGGATATCGGCGGCGCCATTACCATGGTCGCTGAGCTCGCCGGCAACGGCGAAGTTGAAGGCAAAGCCTACGTGATTGGCCTAGAGACTCCGGAGCTGGTGCGCTTTGGCGAATTTAACGAAGACGTGCCGGCGGACCTGCGGGAACAGGTAGACACCATTGCGGCGGATATGGTGGCAGGAAAAATCACCTTTGAAGGTACAGAGGAAAATGGGAAAGCTTCGGTGCGCTTAGTGGAGTCATGAGCACTCTACGGCTGGCGGGAATCACGAAGCGATTTGGTCAGTTCACGGCAAATGATGACATCAGCTTAACGGTCAAGGCGGGTTCCATTCATGGGCTGCTGGGGGAAAATGGCGCCGGTAAATCGACGCTAATGAACATTCTCTCAGGGCTGTATCAGCCGGATGCGGGACAGATTTTTCTGGATGAAAAACCAGTTCAGATTCCAGCTCCGGCGGCTGCGATCGCCCACGGCATTGGCATGATCCATCAGCATTTTATGCTGGTGCCCCAGCTCACCGTCACGGAAAACATCATTTTGGGTCGCAGTGGCGGGCTGCATCTAGATCTGCGATCGCAGGGTGAGCGCATTGCCCAACTGGGTCAGCGCTATGGTTTGGCCGTTCCCCCGATGGCGCGGGTGGAAGACCTGCCGGTCGGCATTCAGCAGCGGGTGGAAATTCTCAAAGTGCTGTATCGGCAGGCCCGCATCCTGATTTTGGATGAACCCACAGCGGTGCTGACGCCAGCGGAAATCACCGCGTTCCTAGAAATTTTGCGGCAGCTAGCCCAGCGTGACCATACGATTATTTTCATTACTCACAAGCTCGGTGAAGTGATGGCGGTGTGTGATGAAGTCACGGTGCTGCAGCGAGGGCGGGTGGTCGCCTCGCGACCCACGGGCGAGACCAACCGGGCGGAACTGGCGCAGCTCATGGTTGACCGAGAAGTCACCATCAATTCCCGCCCCGCCCCGCAGGCAGCCGGTCCCGTGGTGCTCGATGTACAAAACCTGTGGGTCAACCAGGCCCACCAGGTCGCAGCGGTGCGCGGCATCTCACTGCAGGTACGGTCGGGGGAAATTTTGGGCATTGCCGGCGTGGATGGCAATGGTCAGCGCGAACTCGCCGATGCGATCGCCGGTATTCTGCCAGCTCAACAGGGCACCGTCACCATTCACTCCACCCCAGCATCCGCCTCTAGTTCAGCCACCGTCCCGACAGCCTTAGCCTATATTCCCGAAGATCGTCAGAAGCAGGGGCTGGTGATGAGCTTTTCCATCGCCCGCAATCTAATTCTCAAAGCCTTTACTCGACTGCCCTTTTGCCGCCGCTGGTTGTTACAGCCCCAGGCCATCGGAGGTAATGCCGAGCAGGCGATTCAAGTCTTTGACGTGCGCGCCACCAGTCATCGGCTCAAGGTGCGGCAGCTTTCCGGCGGCAATCAGCAAAAGGTGATTTTGGCTCGGGAACTGGCGGGTGAACCCGGCCTGATTATTGCTATGCAGCCCACCCGAGGCTTGGATATTGGCGCCACAGCGGCGGTGCAGCAGAGTTTGTTAGAGCAGCGATCGCGGGGAGCCGCCATTCTATATATTTCCACCGAACTAGAAGAAGTGATGGCCATGAGCGATCGCCTCGCCGTAATCTATCGGGGGCAATTAGTGAGCGTGTTGGACGGTCGGACGGCCACGCTGGCGCAGGTGGGCTCGCTGATGACCGGCGTTCAGCCCGACATAGGAGTTGCCGGTGAGCCTATCAATATCTGATCCGCGATCGTCCCGGCTGGTCCAACTGCGAGGAACCTTAGCGCCTCTCGTGGCCATTTTGGCGGCTCTGCTCGTGGGGGCGGTGCTGATGCTGATCGCGGGGGCCAGCCCCATCGCTGCCTATGGCGCCCTCTTTCGCCAAGCGCTCACCACTTACTTTGGCTTTGCCGACACCCTGACCAAAACCACGCCGCTGCTGCTGGTTAGCCTGGGCGTTCTAGTGGCCCTCAGGGCCGGACAGTTTAATTTGGGCGGTGAAGGACAGATCTACATGGGGGGATTGGGCAGCCTGCTGCTGGGCCTGGCCTTTCCCAACTTGCCGCTGCTGATTCATCTGCCGCTGGCGCTGGCAGGAGGGTTTGGCTTCGGCGCCGTTTGGGGAGCGATCGCCGGCTACTTGAAAGTAGCGCGGGGGTTAAATGAAGTGCTAACCACGCTGCTGTTGAATTATGTTGCCCAATACCTCATCAGCTATATGGTGAACGGGCCGCTGAAAGCCGCTGGTGCGCCCAGTCCCTTTTCTGAACTAGTGGCAGACTCGGCCCGACTGCCTACCTTTCTGCCCCAAACCCAGGCCCACGCCGGCATTTTTCTGGCGTTAGCGCTGGCCGTGCTGCTAACCGTGGCCTTTGCCATCTCCGCCTGGGGCTATCGGGTTGATGCCGTCGGCCAAAATCCTATTGCCGCTCGCTATGCCGGCATTTCGGTGAATCGCACAGTGCTGCAGGTTATGGCTATTTCTGGCGGCTTGGCGGGGTTGGCCGGCAGCAGTGAAGTATTGGGACTCAAATATCGCCTGTTTGAGGATTTCTCACCGGGATATGGTTTCGATGCGGTCGCGATCGCCCTCCTCAGTCGCGGCAATCCAGTCGTGGTGATCTTTACCGCTTTCTTCTTTGGCATCCTCCGCAGCGGCGCCAACGTGATGCAGCGCAGCGCCTCCGTTCCCGTAGCCATTATCTACGCTATCCAAGGACTGACGGTACTCTTTGTCGCCATTAGCCTCGCGCTCGAACGGCGATCGCTAAACTCCACCACCTAATCCCTATGACGCTTTTAGATTCCAGCCCTACTCCCTTCTCCATCACCCCATCACCCCGCTCCTCTACCCAGCTACCCTCCCACCCTTCCACTCTCTCACTCACTCCCCCATGCCCTTTCTCACTGATTTTCTTGCCGCCTGCCTGCGTCTTACAGTGCCGCTGGCCTATGCTGCCCTGGGAGGTCTGATTTCCGAGCGAGCAGGAGTCTTAAATATCGGCCTCGAAGGCATGATGTTGACTGGAGCTTTTGTGAGTGCTGCGATCGCCCTGAGCACGGGCCAAGTTTGGTTGGCCGTCGCCATGGCGGCTGGCGTTAGCGCTGCGGTGGGCTGGATTCATGCTTACCTGTGCGTCAGTTTGGGCGTTAATCAGCTCGTGTCGGGACTCGCAATTAACCTGACCGCTGCCGGACTCACCACCTACGGCGCTCGGCTACTGTTTGAAAGCGGTACAGTAGAGCTGCCAATTATTGCCCCCATTCCCATTCCGGGATTGCAAAACCTACCGGTGATTGGCCTCTTTTTCCGTCAAGACCCGCTGTTTTATTTGCTGATTGGACTGATTGCCGTGACCACCTATGGCCTGTTTTATACTCGTTGGGGACTGCTACTGCGGGCGGTGGGCAACGCGCCCCAAGCGGCGGATACCGCTGGGGTTTCAGTCAGTCGGGTGCGCTATGTCAGCGTCATCACCTGCGGCGCGCTGTGTGGCCTGGCGGGAGCCTATCTAACCCTGGTGCACGTGCATTTTTTCACCGAAGAAATGAGCGCGGGCAAAGGCTTTATTGCCCTAGCGGCGCTCATTTTTGGGCGCTGGCATCCCATTGGGGCCGCGATCGCCTGCCTGCTGTTTGGCGCCACCGAAGCGTTACAGCTCCGCATCCAAGCGTTTGATTTGGCCATTCCTTACCAATTTTTGGCCATGCTGCCCTATCTCACCGCGCTTCTGGCCTTGATGGGGATTGCCGGCAGAGCCACCCCGCCGGCGGCATTGGGCATCCCTTACCGCAAGACAAATTTGTCTTAAAGAAAGCACAAATGTTGTCTGTACAAGCGTTGTCAGTGTTGGTAGGGCTTGCCCGGAGAGCTTTAGGATGAATGAATTTCAGGTTTTTAGTTTTGTAAGTTCTTCAGACTGGCTCTCCCTTGGCTACTCTCGATTGACCAACCAATTTTCCAAATCAGCCAAACTCGTGAAATCCAGCAGGGCCTCACTCAAATTTTCCAGCTCAGGTAGGGAGAGTGTTGAGAGTCGCGCTCTAGTTTGATCCGGCACATCGCGCTGCAGTCGTCGTTTTAATAAACGATTGACCAGTGCGATCGCCTCCACTTCTCGCCCTTCTTCTCGTCCCTCTTCTCGTCCCTCTTCTCGTCCTTCATCCTTCGCCTCTCGAATGGCCCGTGGTTCTTCTGACAAATTGAGTCCCAGCATCTCTCTTATCTCCAGTTGACTCAGAGTCGTAAACTTGTACATCATGATTGAGGTCACGACATCTATTATGGTGCGCTTTTCAGGAGCTGTGAATGCGGCTTGCTCGGTTCTGATTAGCAATTCACGGGCCGTCCTCGGCGCGTCTGCCTCATCCACAATCGTCAACACTACGGTGGCCACAGAAATCGGCAGCGCTGACGCCTCGCCTAACTCGTTGAGATAAATCCGATGAACCTGATCACCGTCGAGCAGCGATCGATGAGGATACAGACTGCTTTGTTCCATACTGCGTGACGGGTAAATAACCACTGCCTGCCAATCCGAAAAGCGCGTATAGTTGCGGTAAAAGTACAGCAGCGATTCGCCGAATAGCCGTTCGTAGAGGGCCTCATCTTTTTGAAACTGCACTTCGCAAAAATACACTGCACCAGGCGCTGATTCAGGTGGCAAAAATACTCCGTCAATTTCAAACTTGGGCTCTTTGACAGCCACTGCATCGAACCGATAATCACTGGCACTGCTAGGCCGCTCGCCGATTAAGTCAAACAGCCATTCGGGCGAGCGTTGAAACATTTGATAGAAGATCGGGTCGCGTCGCATTTAGCTTTCACCTGCACATCAAAACAAGCCAACTTTGCGTTGAAATTTTAGCTAATTCGCATTTCGCATTGAGCTGCATAGTTCGAGTTTAGAAACGCAGTCAAAAGAGGAGGCCGGCAGTTACGCCAACCTCCTCATTACTCTGAAGCTAAAACAAATTGCAGCCTGAGTGCAGCTGATTAAACGGTCTAGTTATCGCCGTTGTCAGCTTGCTGTTGCTCCTTCTGCTACTGAATACATTACCTAACGCACAGGAGATGCAGGCTTTTCCTCTTTTTCAAAAACTGAATCAACAGCGAGACTAGCGTTCACCTTAGAACCGTGGGTGAAATACAGCAGGCTGCCCACAAAGATGCCGCCGCCAATGATGTTACCGATGGTGACGGGAATAAAGTCCCAAACCACCATGTCAGTACCCGTAATTGGCGCTCCTAAAGTCATACCCGTCAGCAAAAAGAACATGTTGACGACGATGTGCTCCATGCCTAAAGCAACGAACGCCATGATCGGCCACCAACAGGTGAGAATCTTGCCGGGTACTGACTTGCTGCCCATGCCGAACATCACCGCCATACAAACCAAGAAGTTGCAGACAATGCCACGCACGATGAAGAGCAAAAAGCCGTTAAGCCCCAGCTCACGCACAGCAACAGATTTGGCCAGGGCAATGTCCATAATCTTAGCTCCTACGTCGCTGGGTTCCGCTGTACCCCCATTCGTCAGGGAAAAGCTGATCAGCAGTGCCGCGATCAAGCAGCCCAAGAAATTGCCCATATAAACCCAGAGCCAGTTTCTGAGAGTGCTGCCCCAGCCGACCCGGCCAGCCCATAAAGAAGCAGCAAAAATGGCAAAGTTACCAGTAACGAGTTCCATGCCAAAAATAACAATGGAGGCAAATCCCCAAGGGAAAAGAACGGCTCCCAAGAAAGGAATTCCTGACTGCACGGAAACAGTTACCGCTAAAGTGGTTGCCACTCCCAAAGCGAGACCAGAATAAATCCCACGAATCAACAAATCTTTAACACCCATACGAGCCTTTGCTTGGCCAGCTTTGACTGTCGCCGTCATTAAATCTGCGGGTGCAGTGTAATCAGACATTTTAGTTTCTCCTTAAAAAACAATCACTCAGTAAGTCGTGCATTACGGTTACAGTCTGTTGCTCACAATTAGTCAACGCTAGGCATTGACCAATACTTTTGCGCCGGTTGGCGTTGCTCCAAAGTTTTCGACCAAAAGGTCAGTTAATACTTCAGGCAATTCATCACAGGGCACTGACTTGCGAATCAGGTGCCCCAACTCGGCATCCTTGCCCACTTTGCCGCCCATGTAGATGTCCACCGCTTCAACGGTTTCACCATCTTTACGAGTCTTAGTGCCAATCAATCCAATATCACCGGCTTGGGCCTGACCACAGGAATTAGGGCAGCCCGTCCAGTGAATTCGCACTCGCTGAGGAATATGCAGCTGTTCGTCTAACTGCTGGGCGATCGCGACGCCCCGGCCCTTGGTCTCAATCTGCGCAAAATTGCAGTATTTACTACCAGTGCAAGAAACCAGCGATCGCGACAGAGGCGGCGGAGCAATTCGCAAGGTTTGTAAAAGCGGCTCTGCCAACAGAATTGGCACGCGCTCTTCGGGAATAAACGGCAGAATCACGTTTTGCTCTACCGTCAAACGAATCTCACCATTCCCGTAAACATCAGCAAGACGAGCCAGCTCGAACATCGTGTCGGCCGATAGCCGTCCCGCCGGAACGTGCAGACCCACATAAGCAAAACCGGCCTGCTTCTGAGGATGGACGCCCAAGTGATCTTGCTTATCACGGTCAATTAAAGTAACAGGTGACGCCGGCGCCAGAGTCTGTCCCATCGCCTGTTCAATCGCGGCGCGGAAGCGCTCCAGCCCCCACTTTTCCACCAACCACATCAGTCGCGCCTTCGCACGCTTAGTGCGCAACCCTGCCGCCAAACCGTTTGTGGTGTACACCGTCAGAATGGCCCGCGAAACATCCAATACCTGATGATTCGGCGGCACCCAAACGTCTAAGGAAACAGCCTCAGCACATCGCTGCGCGGAAAGATATCCTCCCACCAGCACGTTAAAGCCGATCTTCCCGTCGCGCTCAGCGGGCACAAAAGCAATATCGTTAATCTCAGCGTGAATGGAATTGTCGCGACTACCCTCCAGAGCAATGTTGAACTTGCGAGGCAAATTGCTAAACTCCTCATTGCCCCGGCCGCAGTCAGTCAACATGTCCTGAAGCTGCTGGACCAACTCACGGGTATCCACCACCTCGTCTGGATCAATACCGGCAATGGGAGAACCCGTAATGTTCCGCACATTGTCAAACCCCGACTGCATCGTCGTCATATCGGCGTCCTTCAAACGACGAAAAATATCAGGCGTGTCCTCTAAGCGAACACCTCGCAACTGAATATTTTGCCGAGTCGTAATGTCGCCGCTACCATCATCGCCATAGCGCTGAATAATATCGGCCAGCAGCCGCATTCTCTTACTATCCAAATAGCCATTGGGAGTACGCATTCGCAACATAAACTGGCCGGGCGTCACCGGGCGGAAGAAAATTCCTAACCATTTAAGCCGCAGTTCCAGGTCAGACTTTTCTACATTCTCCCAACCAATTTTGGCAAAATGCTCCAGTTCATCCCTAACGGCAAGCCCATCCTTTGCCGCCTTTGCAACCTCTACCTTATTGAGCTTTACCTTCGTATTTGCTTCCGAACCCACTGTCTTCTCTCCACAATTAAAAGCACCAAAAGGGATCTCTGCAATTTCAGAAATCCTGTGATTAAAAGCACGTCAAAGCAGCAGAAGCCTCATAAGACCTCCACTCAAAATCCTGCTTCTAGGTGAAAAATTTCTTTTTATTGTGTTTTGTCACAATATGTTTCGCATATTAAGGAGCGATTTTTATTCATTCCGTATAAATGGCGACTATTTTTTATCTAGCGAGTCATCTGCCTTAGGATAGGAGTTGCTCATCATCCGGATATTTGGTCGCGTAATCCTTGCCAGAAAAGAGCTTTAGGAATTTATGGAACCCATAGAGATTTGCGCTAATTTTTCTACTCATCTACTTTATTTATTACATTAGACTGATGCGTTTTTGGAATAATTATGTGCTCAAAGTAGCTGATTTTACTCGGACTATGAGGCTATAAGCGGCAGATGGTTCTTGGAATTGCGGCATATCATCTAACCAGTATTCATTTGGGTTAGCAGTTGGCCGAGAAAAATTTTCTGATGGTTATGTCATGAGATTCTTATTTATTGGTCATCAGAGGAAACTCTATTTTTCGTGCAAGAGTGGCTTGACTTGGTTCAGCAGAAGCGGGCTCGGAAAAGTCCTTGCTAATCAAAGATTGAGTGCAAGGCATGCAGACATTACTCCACACGGCCTGAAAATTAATCAAGAGCTGGGGAGTCATAAGTTTGGCCGTTTCATTGGTTATTGGATGATGTCAGTTATCCAAAAAACATCTAACAGAAACTTTGTCATGAAAACCTTATCTAAATTATGGTCGAAACATCATTTCCCACTTGCGACATTTCTTTTGATTAGGCGAGATCTTCAATGAGGTAAGGAATGACAGCGTTTCCAGTTCAGCAGTCTGTTAGTATCTAAAGCTAGACAGTAGCGATCGCGCCAAATAATCATTGGAAAAAAGTAGAAATCGCCATGGTTTTGCAGCAGGTTGAGGCCGCTCAAGAGGCGGCCAGTGATGGCGATTGGGGCAGCGTTGTCAGCATTCTCCGTCAATTGCTCCAGACGGGTGATTACCAGCCTCGTCAGTGGCCACCAGAAGTCCAGGAAGCAGTGCTCAATCTGGGACTACAGGTTTTAGAAATCGGCGACTTTTCTACTCGCTGGCATGTGGCAAAACTGCTGCCGGCGCTCGGTTCAATCGCTATTGCGCCTTTAATTGCCATCTTGGCAGACAACGAAGTGGACTTAGAAGAGCGCTGGTTTGCCGGGCGCTTGCTGGGTAAATTTCGGGGTCCGGAAGTGATTGCTGTTTTGGTCCATGTGCTGCAAGAGACCACCGATCCTGACCTGGCTGCCATTGCCGCCCATGCCATCGCCAGTCAAGGAACCGTAGCCATTCCTGCATTAGCCTCACTGTTGGAGCATCCATCGGCCTGTTCCTATGCGCTCCATGCCCTGTCGCAGATTCCCGACGCTGCCGTGGTGCCGCCTTTATTGGCAATCGTGAACCATACCGATCCAGAAGTGCGGTCAGCGGCTATCGTGACCCTGAGTAACTTTCGAGACGAGCGCGTTTTTCCAGCACTGGCGTCAGCGGTGCATGACCGAGTAACCATTGTGCGCCGAGCCGCCGCTGTGGGTCTTGGGCGCTGGGCTGCCGTTCATGCTGATGAGTCAGCTTTGCTGCCGGTTTTGGCACCCTTGCTGAAAGATTGGCAACTCCCAGTCTGCGAGCAGGCTGCGATCGCCCTGGGTCGCCTGAAAACCGAAGGTGCGGTAAAAGTGCTGGCGACCGAATTGCAGTCACCACTGACCCCGCTGTCTTTACAAATAGCGTTGATTCGGGCCCTTTCTTGGACGGAAACTCCCCTAGCGCTGTCTTTTTTAGAGCAGGCTTTATTTTTACTTCCCGAGCCGGCGGTTTTGGAGATCATTCAGGTTTTGGGTCGAGTTCCAGGCAGCCCCCTCCAAACTCAAGCAGCCACGGCACTGCTATCGTTTTGGGCCGCTCATGAAGCCTCTGATGAGTTGGCCCCCACCGTTTTACAAGCGCTAGCCCATGCCTGGGAACTGCTTGAAGATCCCCGCGCGACCGCTGCCCTAAACCAGCTCAAGGCACATTCTCAGCCGCAGGTTGCACTCCACGCGGCGTCAGCCTTAGAGCGTTTAGGCTAGCTGGATGTTTTACCGTTAGCACTCACAATGAAATTTTCTTCCGGATGCTGATCTAACCTTAGTTTTGAAAGCGTTTGCAAATTTCCAGGATAGATAAGCTGTGAAGAATGGAAGCATGTTTCAAACAACCAAATTTTGGGACAAAATTACCGAGAAGTATTCCCAGCGCTAATCGCCGATGAAGTCGCGGATCAAAAGAAAAAGAAGTTGACAGTCACTCGCAGCTACTTTCGTTCTGATATGCAGGTATTGGAAATTGGCTGCGGTACTGGGTCAACTGCGATTCTTCATGCTCCCCATGTGAACCATATTCGGGCGATCAATTTCTCTGCGAACATGATTGCCATTGCCCACTGATGGAGTGACTAGCCCCCTTTGGGATTCAACAGTTCTATACCGACAACTGAGGTAATTATTCACGGCAACTCGATACTCAACCGCACCTCATTGGCAAAACGAATAACTACAAAATTGAGCGTAAGCACCTCACTTTACCTACTCGCGTCAAGTGTCTGGCCCGCAAAATGATTTGCTTCTCCAAATTCGTGCTGATGCCTGACCCCGTCATCGGGCTGTTCATCAACCGCTACGAATTTGGCCGAGCTATATGACCGCTATCCACAGGTCTAGAACATTACCCATGCTTGCGGAAAGCATTGATTGAAGGAGCAGCGCAGGTTCGAGTGTCGGTGCGATGAGTGGTGGTCGAGTTGGTAACCTAATCATCCTTTACCACGGAAATCAGGTCGACTGCCCAACGATGACGGGACTTGCTAACTGGCCAAATTGACTAATTTCCACCCCGTATGGGAGTCGGGTGTCTAATTGAGCCCTTTTGGACTCAAAACAGCCAATCTTGGCATCGCTTGCAGGCATAGACTCATCGGTATGGTCCATCGGTTCATATTGAGCTCTGTCAAGGCCGCATCTCAGGCTAATTGCCAAAGCTCATGCATAATACAGGCTAAACCCGCCTACGACTGGCAAACCCTTCTGAATTAGCGTAGATTAGTGCCGCAGATGCCAGGCGCGCGGTTGAGTAAAGGTGCGGATGCCTTCCCGTGAAAGGGTGGCGCCCAGCCCCGAATAGCCTCGCCCTGACCACGGAAGCTGGGGACTGACACGATCGCAGCAGTTCCAGTAAGCCGTACCGCTGTTAATTTGTCGGAGGATGGCGACCGCACGATCGCGCTGAGCGCTGTAGACTGCGGCAGTCAGTCCGTAATTGGTGTCATTCATCAGGGCGATCGCTTCGTCGTCACTGGCGACCTTTTGAATGCCAATGACGGGGCCAAAGGTCTCGTCACGCATGACGGCCATTTCATGCGTCACGTCCGTTAACACCGTGGGCTTGAAGTACCAGCCGGTGCGGTCAACCCGGTGGCCGCCGCAGTGCAGCGTGGCCCCTTGGGTTACGGCATCCTTGACCTGGCGTTCCAGTTCCGCCAAATGCACCTGACGACTAATCGGGCCTAAGTAAGTATTCGGGTCGGTGGGGTCGCCCATGACGAAGCCTTTGACCGTCGTCAAAAACGCCTCCAGAAATTCTTCGTAGACGGCAGCATGGACGTAGATGCGTTCAACTGCACAGCAGCTTTGACCATTGTTATAGAAGGCGCCGTCCGCCACGGCAGCGGCGATGGCGACCACGTCCGTCACGTCGTCACAAACGTAGGCGGGATCTTTGCCTCCCAGTTCCAACTGCACTTTGGCTAACTGTGCAGCGGCGGCGGCGGCGATTTTCTTGCCTGTGGGGTAAGAACCGGTAAAGAACACGCCGTTTAGGGGCTGCTCCAGCAGGTGGGCTCCGACAGCACCGCCCCCGATTATCGGGACAAAAATGTCTGAGGGAATGCCGGCGGTGTGTAGCAGGTCGGCGATCGCTAAACCCGTTAGAGAGGCAAATTCTGAGGGCTTATACAGCACAGCATTCCCCGTCAGCAGCGCCGGAACAAAGACGTTGGCGCCAACAAAGTAGGGATAGTTCCAGGCGGAAATATTGGCAATTATCCCCAGCGGTTCATGGGTGATAACCTCCTCCAGCGCCGCTGTGCCAGGAATGCCAACGGGTTCTTGGTGAACCAACTCTGGAGCCAGCAACTCGGCCACATGATGGAGGAAAAAATCAATGCGGGTCTGAGTTGCGGCAATCTCACTGCGGGCCTGGGCAATCGGTTTGCCAGTTTCCACGGTTAATGTGGCTGCCAAGTCGGCTTGCCGTTGGTCGAGCAAGTCGCGAAATCGAGCGATCGCTCCAATCCGCTCAGACAAATCAGTCGCCGCCCAAGCTGACTGCGCCTGCCGTGCTGCCGTCGCCTTCTGCTGGATGCCAGCAGCATCGTCCATGGGAATTTCTTTGACCAAGCTCTCGGTAGCCGGGTTGGTGATAGAGAGTAAATCACTCATGCCGCAAATGCATCTTGATAGAGGGCGTGGAAGTCGGCTGGGGCGACGGGTCGAGGATTCATTTGGTGGCAGCCGTCCTGCATGGCAACGCCTACCAGCCGGTCGGTGGCGGCGGCAGAAATGCCCAAAGCGTTGAGAGTAGGAGGAATGCCAAT
>ERZ1740058.297-NODE-297-length-41823-cov-12.307197_pt1 | contig 41823 bp, 30 predicted proteins | sample MGYA00581745_ERZ1740058 | MGnify/ENA primary metagenome ERZ1740058 (study PRJEB43018, sample SAMN04849742) | marine metagenome | isolation source: floating plastic debris | place: Pacific Ocean | collected 2008-08-30 | study: EMG produced TPA metagenomics... | reverse complement strand
GTCGGAACAGAACCCCCGTCCTTGCTCCCTCAACAGCAACACTAGGGACGGTTACTAAGACTTTAGGCGAGTTGAATACGGTCCAATTAGCGCCTCAAAGCAGCGATTCGATGCCGCCTTCTACCCCTATTCTGTTGGTCTTAACACAAGAAGCTGAAAGTAAACAGCCTCAATGCCTAAAGCGCTATGAGCAAGCTTATGCGTTACGACGGCAAGGCTATCAAATCAAAGACATTGCTTATCATCCCAGAAGGAACAAACGCACCGTCTACGCCTATTTGTCACCTATATTGTCCCATGAGACGTTTCTTGAATGGCAACCTACGATTCGACGATGTGGTAGTGGACTCAATCTTTGCAAAGGCTATTTTCTTGAAAAATTGCAGCAAGGCTACCAGCAAACCAAACAACTGGTCACTAACATTCAACGCCATTTTAAGTGGGAATACTTCTATAAAGGCTGATTTTCCGTTTGATTGATATTGATGTCTTTTGGCGGGAATACTGCTGGCAGGCTCAAAATCTCTCCTTCTCGGGCCAACAACTCCATGACCCTAGAACCCATGCGACACCTCACCCAATCTCGCTTCAAATTGCCGCTGCAGTGGCTGCTGATTGTTCCATTTGTGGTGCAGATATTCGCAGTAGTAGGAATAGTCGGCTATCTTTCCTTCCAAAATGGTCATCAGGCAATTGACGAGCTAGCTGACTCGCTCATATACAAGACCAATAGCTCTGTTAGTGATCATCTTGATAGCTATTTATCGGTTCCTCAAGGCATCAACCGAGTTAATGCCGACGCCATTCGCATGGGAATTCTTGATGTGAATGATCCCGAGCAGGTTACCCAATTCTTTTGGAGCCAGATGCAAGCCCATGACCTGACCTATATTGGCTATGGCCTCACGAGCGGAGCTGGAGCTGGGGTCGCCAAATACGATGGTGAAACGCTCACCTTGGAAGAATGGCATGGTGAACTGCCCAACAATGTTTCCAACTACGCTGCTGATGACCAAGGACGACGAGCAGGTCTGAACGAGACCTGGGATTTTGATAACTCTAAGGAAGTTTGGTACACGGAGCCGGTGGCAGCTGGCAAACCAATTTGGTCAAGGATCTTTGTGTGGACATCCCCCGGAGGCAATCCCTACATTACTGCTTCCGCTGGTCGCCCCATTTACGATGCCAACGACCGACTGTTGGGCATGATAGCAGCCGATATCCATCTGCTAAAGCTAAGCAAATTTCTGCGAGAGTTGCATATCAGTCCATCGGGTCAGATTTTCATCATGGAACGTGATGGCATGCTGATTGCCAACTCCGGTAACCATGCCCCCTTTGAGCTGAAGGGGCAGGAGAATAAGATTAAACGGATTAACGTTCTAGAAAGCGCTGACCCCATCGTTCAGGGAATCAGCCGGGAGCTACAGACTCGGGGGGGGTGGCAGGAAGTCACTACTGGCCAAGAACTGAAGCTGAAGCTGCAAGGAGAGCGCAGCTATGTACGAATTGAGCCCTGGCAGGATGAGTTTGGGTTGGACTGGGTTGTCGTCACTGTCGTGCCTGAGTCAGACTTTATGGCTGAAATCGACGCCAATACCCGTACGACTATTCTGCTGTGTCTTGGCGCTTTGGCAGTCGCTACTGTGCTAGGTATCTATACCTCTCGACGAATCACTCAGCCAATATTTAAGCTCAGTCAGGCGAGCCAAATACTAGCAGCATCTGCCCGCGATCGCTTTGCCACCCAGCAGGCTCATGTCGAAAACCAAGCTCCACTAACGATCGATTTACAGCGGGCAGGAATTCAAGAACTAGACGCGTTGGCAGACTCTTTTAGCCAAATGGCACAACAACTGCAGCAAACCTTTGTGGAGTTGGAAGCCTTAAATGAGGGATTAGAAGATCGGGTTGAACTACGCACCCGAGAACTCCAGGCCACTCTGCAAGAGCTACACCGAACTCAGGCCCAGATGCTGCAAAGCGAGAAAATGTCAGCATTAGGACAGATGGTGGCCGGAGTCGCCCATGAAATCAACAACCCGATCAACTTTATTTTTGGCAATCTTACCCATGCTCAAACCTATGTCAGTGATTTATTGGAGCTGATAGAGCTTTATCAGCGTAAGCAAGCGGGCGTCGATCCAGAGGTTGAAGAACGGGTAGACTCCATCGATCTGGACTTTATGATCGAAGACTTGCCCAAGCTGATGGAGTCCATGCGGATAGGCTCTGAGCGGATTCGCGAAATTGTGATGTCTCTACGTACCTTCTCAAGACTGGATGAGGCAGAGTTCAAAGAAGCTGACATCCACGATGGCATTGACAGCACCCTTATGATTTTGCAACACCGTACGAAGGGGAAACCTAACCAGCCAGCCATCGAAATTGTTAAGGACTACGATACGCTGCCTTTGATAGAGTGCTATCCCGGTCAGCTCAACCAGGTTCTGATGAACATTCTTTCCAACGCCATTGATGCTCTAGAAGAAAAGTTTGCTCTGTCCAGAAAAGGGCCGATTGATCCTTCAGCATCTGCTGATAAAAACCCAATGATTCATATCCGAACTCGTCGGACAGCAGAGGATGCGGTGCTAATTTCTATAAAAGACAATGGCCCAGGGATTTCGGCAGACTTGGGCGATCGCTTGTTTGAGCCCTTCTTCACGACTAAGACGGTAGGCAAGGGCACAGGTATGGGCATGGCCATCAGCTATGAGATTATTAATCAGAAGCATCGGGGACATCTCACCTATACCTCGACGCTTGGAGAGGGCGCAGAGTTTGTCATCAAAATTCCCATCCGTCAGGCAGAGCTTGCCACTGCCGCTAAACAGGCTTCGCAACATTCAGTCACCGCCTAGCTCAAGGCCTCGCCTCAGAGATGAATTAAAAACTCCGAGAACGTCAGCAACATCAAGGTATTCACGCTTTTATGAGAGTTTAGCAGGGAACGGCTCAAATGCCTGTTTAGGTTTGCTCTGCTCTTTAAGATTTATTGGTTGATCAGCTCTTTGTCCCCGCAAGAGGACTAATTCAGATGACAAAAAAACAAGGACATTAGCCGAAACCTACATTTTGCAGGGCCTTGTCCTTCCCGCAGGATTTTCTGCGTTCTGTCCTACCAATCATGTACGCCGCAGCGGCAGCAACAGCCCCATCCTAAAAAGGCGATGGCAGCTTGAGAGTCGAGAAACCGGGTTTCTTAATAGGCCCTCAATCTATCGAGCATTCCAATCGGAACCGAATTCCGGTAAGTCACGCTTCATTTTAGGGTCATTCTCCACAGCGCGCCCGTGATATTTCCAACTCTGAAAAGGGGATATTGGCTAGGGCGATAGACCGACTTCTAGAAAGCTTAACACTTACGAAGTTATGTTTCGACAGCGTCATTCACCGTAGGAAGTGTGGCGGGGCACTAGCGAAGCCTGTCTAGAGGGCTTGAGATAGTGACAGATCAATAGCAATCCGAGTCCAAAGAATCAGCACAAGTCCTGGAATAGTGCAATTGCTCCAAATCTAACTGAGCCAACCTTGGGCTTATTCGTTAGCCAGAACAATTTCTATATCGATCAATACAGGTACTGATACCAGTAGCGCTAGCTACACTGGCTTCTTCATTGATTGCTCAACGACAAGGGTTTTATTTAAGGCACATATTACTTTTTTAGCCTAAGTGATTACACTCAGACTAATTTTTCATCAGTAGCGTTTTATTCTAAAATTTATAGATTTACACTGATAAATTTATCGCAGCTTTATCAGGGAAGGGGGTGATATTAAGTAATTTTACCGAAGAAGTTTAAGGAAAAATAAAATATACGTATTTGTGAATAGATAAAAAGAAATAAAACTTTTTCCATAGTTTTCCCAATTTCTTTAACAAAATATTCATATTTTTCTGGAAAACCATAGTTTTCACCCGAGAAGGCTCCAGTCAGCCCCACTGGCGGGTGATAAATCTCCATGGTTTGAAAGTTGTTGCCCAGTCATTATTTAATGCCATGTTTCAATCGTGCGCTTCCGCCTTGGTTCACCAGCAGTTTGAGCTTCAAGTTGGGCGAACTCCTGACGCGATCGCTCTGGTCGCTCAAGAGCAGCAACATACCTATCGCCAACTCAACGCTCGCGCCAATCAGCTCGCTCGGTTTTTGCAGCGACAGGGAGTTGGCCCTGAGGTGCTGGTGGGTATCTGTTTCCCTCGCTCTCCTGAACTGATTATCGCCATGTTGGCGATCCTCAAGGCCGGTGGTGCCTACGTTCCTATGGATCCTAGTTATCCAGTAGAGCGACTGAAAATGATGCAGACGGATGCCCAAATGCCCCTGCTGCTGACCAATCGTGCTAGTCAGTCAGACTGGATGCTGTCTGACACCACACAAGTCATTTGCCTTGACGCCCAGCTAGAGGATATTGCGCAAGAGTTGGAGGCCGATCTGCTCTGTCAGATGCCGCCCCACAACCTGGCATATGTAATTTACACTTCCGGATCGACGGGTAAGCCTAAGGGTGTGATGATCGAGCATCGCTCCATTACGGCTTATGCCCAAACAGCAGGTGCAGCGTACGGTTTGCAGCTCGGCGATCGCGCGCTGCAGTTTTGTTCCATCAGCTTTGACACCGCAGCCGAAGAGATTTTTTGCTGTTTGGTGCGGGGGGCAACTTTGGTGCTGCGCACAGATGAAATGATCGGTTCAGTGCAGGCCTTTTTGGAGCGATCGCAGGCATGGGAGATTACTGTTTGGAACCTGCCTACCGCTTTTTGGCATTTTTTGACCACCGAGCTAGCGCGCACCGGCCTGACTCCGCCAGACAGCTTGCGACTGCTGACTATTGGCGGTGAAAAGGCCATTCCCGCTCAGTTAGCCCAGTGGCGGCAGCAGGTAGGAAAGCACATTCGCCTGGTCAACACCTATGGCCCCACGGAAGCCACCATCGTGTCGACCATGTGCGATATTGCTGGTCCCGAGGCTGTTGATGGAGCCGAAACTTCACCCATCGGACGAGCTATTTCCCAGGTTCAGACTTATGTGCTTGATGAGGCCCGGCAGCCTGTGGCTGCCGGTACGGTGGGTGAACTTTACATTGGCGGAATTGGGGTTGGTCGGGGCTATCTCAATCGGCCTGAAATCACTGCAGAGCGGTTTTTGCCCGATCCGTTTGCGGCGGATGCGACCGCCCGTATGTACAAAAGTGGCGATCGAGTGCGCGATCGCGGAGACGGCATTCTGGAATTTTTGGGTCGAGCCGATCACCAGGTTAAAATTCGCGGCTTTCGGGTCGAGCTATTTGAAATTGAAGCCTTACTGAATCAACATCCCACGGTGCAAGAGGGGATTGTGCTGGCTCCGGAAGATGCCCTAGGCAACAAGCGTTTGGTTGCTTACGTGCTGCCAGACAACTCACAAATTGCGGCGGACAGTGACTGGATCGTTACCCTGAAGTCGCATCTGCAAGTCCAACTGCCCAACTACATGGTGCCCGCCCAGTTTTGCGTACTAGAGAGCTTGCCGTTGACTCCCAGCGGCAAGGTTGATCGCAAAGCCCTCCCGGCCCTTGATGACCTGAGCAGTACTCCGCTCACCCCGGAAGAGCAGCCCCAGACCGCGCTGGAAAAACAGGTCGCCAAAATCTGGAGCCAGGTGTTGCGGATACCAGCTGTAGGGCTCTACGATAATTTCTTTGAACTGGGAGGCAGTTCCCTGTTAGCAGCCCAACTGGTCAGTTTCATTGCCCAAGACCTAAGTATCGAGTTGCCGATTCGCTGCGTATACGAGTCTCCTACCGTCGTGACCCTTGCCCAGACCTTAGAGATTTTGCAACAGGCCGAAGGTAATACGCTCAGCGTGCTCACTGATTTAACCACCCAGATGATTCCGCATCCCCCCGTAATTCAGACTCGCAGCCGGCAACAGCCGCATTCAGCAGCGCCCAAAACTGTATTTTTGACCGGAGCCACTGGGTTTTTGGGAGCGTTTTTACTGCATGAACTACTGCAGCAAACTCAGGCTGAGGTCTTTTGCCTAGTGCGGGCAGACAGTCGCCGCGAAGGATTTGCTCGTCTGCAGGCTACGTTCACGAAATATGGCCTGCCCGTTGCTAGCCTTAAAGGCCGAGCCGTGCCCGTACCCGGTAACCTCGATCAGCCCCGCTTGGGCCTTTCAAAGATTCAGTTTGCCCGTTTAGCCAGTCGAGTGGATGTCATTTACCACTCTGGCGCCATGGTGAATTTCGTCAAGCCCTACTCAGCACTGGAGGCGGAAAATGTGCTGGGTACAAGAGAAATTCTGCAGCTGGCCGGTCAAGGAAAACTGAAGCCGGTGAACTATATCTCAACCGTTGGGGTGTTTGGAGCGATCGCCTATTTTACCGACCAAACTGCAGTGTATGAAGATGATGACTTAGACATTAGTCGCGACTTTCTCTGCTGGGACGACGGCTATGCCCAAAGCAAATGGGTCGCCGAAAAAATGCTGCTGGCCGCTAAGGCTCAGGGCCTGCCTGTTACCGTGTTTCGTCCTGGCTTTATCGCTGGCGACAGCCGCACGGGGGCAACCAATATGCGCGACTTTCTTTCTCGCTCACTGCTGGGGTGCATTCAGCTCGGCGCCTATCCTGATCTCGCCAAATTCAAGAACCAGGTCATCACTGTAGACTATGCTAGCCGAGCAATTCTGCATATCTCTCAGCAGCCGGAGTCCAGCGGCAGCACGTTCCACATTACTCCTTGGTCATCTACTCAGGACTTCGCCTGGAATGATCTCTTTGAGTGGGCCCAGGACTACGGTTATCCTCTCCGACGGCTATCCTACGGTCGTTGGAAAGAGCAGCTGTCGCAGCACTGTCGCCATTATCAAGACAACGCCCTCTATCCGCTACTGCCTTTCCTCAACGAAACCATCTATAAGCAGCAGCTCACGATTTTGGAGCTCTACGAAAACACGGCTGATTTTGACTGTAGCAATGCGATCGCAGCACTCAAAGGGAGCAGCATTCAATGTCCCACAATTGATCGGCAGCGTCTATTCACCTACTTGGATGCCTTTATCCGTCAGAAACAGTTGCCCCAGCCGCAGCCGCTATCGCTGTCGGCATAGGCTGTTGACATGGGCAAAATCAATATCGACAACAGACCTCTGTGATCGATAACAGGCAGCTTTGACATCGAATTCATAGCTTTTGTGGCCAACAATTGAGGCTTTTCCATTGAGCCAGCAAGCGTTGCAGAAGTCCGCTGCCCTAGCTGGAGCGGATTTCTGCAACCGTTGATTCATTATCTATCCAAACTATTGCTACTGAGAGCAGTCAAAAGTTCATGTTGTCTTCGGCGAGTGACTCGAAGCGGCTACGGCTTGAATCTCAGGGGCTTGGCGCCGCGTCAGTTTAGCCGCCAGTAATTTAGTCAAAAGCAGAGTGGGTCTACTTTGGGCTAAATAGACCGTCTGTTGATATTGCAGTGCAATCAGCAAAACTGCCGGCGATCTTGCCCACAACTCCCTAAATGCTGGCGCGCTTTCAGTAATTGTCGCTAGCCGGTGCTGGACATCCAATCTTGGCAGCAAGGCGGCGAAAAAAGCGGGTTCGCCTGGGTCGGTGAAATCGCGATCGCTCACAATAGAGAGTAGCGAGATCGGCGATTGTGGCAGGCGATTTCCCAAATTCGTAATGGTCGAACTCTTTGCAATACCACTCATAATGACGGTTGTGAACTAAGCAAACGTGGGATTCGTCATTGACATCTCATGAATCGGTGATGCTAGATACAATGCTCCTGGTGTGACCACTCGAAAGCCCACAAGCATAACCGTACCAGCAAAGGCAATCGACCTTTCAAATGTTTCTAATGTGGAAAAACCTTCCCCGAAACTAAAGTCCCCACGCGATTAGAAGTCAGTTACTTCAACTTGAGATGGACACTCTCGCGCCTGGGATACCGCTGCTCAAAGAGCTTGATTAGTCACCCATCCTTAATCTTGGGATGATATTGCAATCGATCCCGCGTTTCTCTGAATAACGACCTATCTTTACTGCAATCGGCAAGAGATCTATATGATGAGCCATTGTAGAGTTGGCCCCGTGCAGTGCGGTCAAATTGAGGATAATGCAGGGAGCATGTGTCCTTAACGCCAAGTATTCTGATGAGTTTTGACCATAAGCCGCGCATTCTATTTCTGTATGGCTCACTGCGAGAGCGCTCTTACAGTCGGCTGTTGGCGGAGGAAGCGGCCCGGATTATTGAAGATCTTGGCGCCGAGGTGAAGTTTTTTCATCCGCGCGGTTTGCCGCTGCACGGGGCCGAACCGGACACTCATCCCAAGGTGCAGGAACTGCGAGAACTGTCGCTGTGGTCGGAGGGACAGGTGTGGTCGAGTCCGGAACTGCACGGCAATGTCTCTGGCCTGATGAAAACTCAGATCGACTGGATTCCCCTGAGCATGGGCGCGATTCGTCCAACCCAGGGGCGGACGCTGGCGGTGATGCAGGTCTCTGGCGGCTCGCAGTCTTTCAATGCAGTGAACACCCTGCGGATTCTGGGGCGCTGGATGCGCATGTTCACTATTCCCAATCAGTCATCCGTAGCAAAGGCGTATCAGGAGTTCCACGAGGACGGCACGATGAAGGAATCGGCCTATCGCGATCGCGTCGTTGACGTGATGGAAGAACTCTATCGCTTTACGCTGCTGCTGCGGGACAAAACTGAGGAGCTTACGGATCGCTACAGCGAACGCAAAGCTCAGACCGCCGCCGAAGTGGCGAAGACCGCTCAAAAAGCAGTGGAATAATAAAGATGCGCATTACCCAATGGGGTTTTCTCAAAGCGTTGGCAGAGCGATCGCTAAGCTAGGGCGCGATTGCAGCCCCCACTTTTCCAAGTTCGGCGGCGCTACTGTTTTGAGATAGTCATTATCATGTCTCGACAACCGCGTGATTTGCAACCCAATGCCTGTTACCACATCACCGTTCGCTGCAATAATCGAGACTTTCGGCTAACCCGGTTGGAATGCAAAGAGCCGTTGCTGTTTGCCAATCCAAACTCGTCAATTCAAAATCCAAAATTGGCATGTCCCAAAATTGCTGTCCTTCAGTTCACCAATTCGACATAGCGCCAGTGCCAGGTAACAGATCGCCGAAACACCTATTTTTCCGTGTGGAGGCGGTCGGCAATATGACTTTTACATCGAGCTGAAGCGCTTATCTGCTACAGTTTACAAGTCTGGATGCGAGAAAAGAAGCCCTCCCACCCCAATACAAAAAACACCCTCACAATCCTCCCCAAAACATAGGGAAATTCTCCCGTCGGAGATTTTTGCGGATTAGCAATAAGGTCAGAGTAGCTTACGTAAGAATTTTTTCCATTCATCCAGCCCACGCGGCGACAGAATTCATTCCAGATCTTATCACCTGGATATAGACCATCGAGTTGGGCACCGCACTCAACATAGATTTGCTTTTGCACACTAAAGCCAAACTGCCCATTGCTGTACTTCACCCACAGGCGATCAATCGTCTGCAAATCCGCACAAGGAAAATTCGCCAACTCTTCAGGCCGAATCCAGTCATCTTCGTCGCGTCCTACCGCTTCTAGCATACGGTGTGTCGTTTCTCGATCCGCTGCTCGCCAGTCTTGGGCCTTCAGCAAGGTCTGCAGCCGCGTGTAGTCAACTCCTTTTTCCGATTTCAGTGCAATTTCAGCAGTCTTAGTCGGCATCTTAATCGGAGGTGTTGGCGCAGGCCGAATTTGTTCCTTCACTACCGCTCGTACGGGCAAAGATTCTGCAGTTTCCACTGGTATTGGAAAATATCGACGTAGGGCATCAAAGAAGCGCGCTTCCGGCAGCTTACCACCGACGACATCGACCGATTGTATGGTCGCAACCTGTAACCATTGGCGACCTTCGAGTAGCAGTGGAAAAATGGGCTTTTTAAGTTCGAGCGCTCGCGTCAATTCACACTTAACCCAATGCGAACGCTTCGAGCGCGGCGACATGACCAAAAGAAATATTGCACTCTGTTCTAAATGTTCTTCGATAACATCGGGCCAGTCTGTGCCATAGTCAATGCGATTGTCCATCCAGATGGGTAAGCGATGTGACTGCAGTGCCTGCACCAGCGTGCGCACATAAGCTTGGTCTTGCCGACTGTAGCTGATAAAAATAAAACTCATGCCTTCGCAAATCTACGGAGCATTGCCTTCAGCCCTGGATGTCTGACTGAGATTAGTTGTATTTACCTTCCCTTATTGTGCCGCCACTTCCGGTAACAGGAATCCTCGCCAATCTAAATTTGTCAGATTAACCTTGGTAGCCGATGGGGTGGGCCGTGCCCATGCACTTTCACAGCTATTCTCCAAAGCATAAATCAACTCCATCAAAGCATCAGAAACTCGCCTTTGAGCCACGGCAGCGATACAAAACTGCTGGGAAAGGCGCGTGCTCCAAGCTAAAGCTCGATCGCCCTGCTAATTTATGCCCGCCCACAAACCGGACTACTGACATTTTCATCAATGACGCACGCCGCCAAAATCAAACTCCACCAGGGCCTCATCAATATCCAGATTGAGAAAATGGTCTAAGGGCACGTGCAGCCACCGCAGTGCGGTGTGCGGGTCGGCCTTCATGGGTTGAAAGCCCACCGCCAGGGCCAAAGCTTCAAGTGTTGGGTGAATGGCAATGCCGTAGAGGTCGCAGAGATTGGGAAAATCCTGCTGCATCTGGCGCAGGGTCACCTGCGAGTCTTGCAAAAATCGGCAGACCGTCGCGTAGTTCCAGTACAGCGGCTGCAGTTGCCAACTGCGAATAAATACGGCGTAGCAGTTGGGGTCGCCCGGAAAAGCTACCTGGATCGGGTCATGTCCATCCAGGGTGCTGAGGTGCATACTAGAGCTCGGCGGCAAATGAAAGTTTTCTTCCGAGTCCGGATGGGTCGGATAGAGAGCGGCAAATCCTACCGGCGCATCGTTAGCCGCTGTTCTGAGCACCCGCAGACCGGCGGGATACTGTTGGGCAAATCGACGGAGCACTTTGATGATTTTGAAGGAGGTAGTTTCTGAGCGATCGCTGACCCAGCCATAGGCGGCTTCCAAAAAGCCGGCGACCCGAGCCGCATCGCGCCGCACGTCAAACCCATCGCCGTAGCATTCGTTGTCTGGTGCAGCTTGGGCCTTAGGCAGAAAGCTCGCGGGAATCTGCAAGCTCAGACGAGTCGGCCCGCCATCAAAGGGCTCTCGCCGCACCAAATGCCGGGCTACCAACTGGTCCACCATCATGCCGGCTGATCGCTCGCTGCCCCGCGCCTGATCGCAATAGAACAGCTCGGCGGCTTCCCGATGGGAACACTCGAACATAGCTACAGCAGGTTGCAAAGTTTGCAGAGGAATTTGGGCCGTGGCCGACTGCACAGTGGCATAGCCCCACAGGCGCACGAAACAGGCCGCTTGGCGCCGGGTGAGGCCACACTGACCGGCGATCGCATCGACATATACTCGCTGGTGCGACGGCGCAAACCATTCATTGACGGCAAAGGGGGAAGGTAGAGGGCTCATTTGTTCAACCGATGTTTAACCGATAAAAAGTCACTATCGGACGCTGACAGCGGCAATCATTCAGTCTGAGCGATCGCCTACCCCCAAAACTTCACCCTGCTTCACGCTATTTCCAGATTTCGCACCACCTTAAAACTAGTCTCAGAGCATAGGAGAGCCCTACAGCCGGCTCCTGGGCAACTGCCATTGGAAGTGAGAGTTTGTAGGAGACATGACCGAGACGGTTGTTTCTATTGCCTACGGTTTCCGTTGGAGCGGCAGCCTCCGGTTAGGCGACTGGTCAGAGTGTGATTTTCCGAGCCCTTAAAGCCTTTTGGGCAGGCGCTTGGCGCGACGGAGAGGAAAGTCATCTAACGGCAAGGTCGAAGCACTTCTTGCGGGAAGCGCAACGACAGCGATCGCTCTACCCCCGTTGCTAGGCATCAGAATTACTGGATGCTAAAGCTGTGGATAGGCCGCAGGTTTGCCGCAGCGCCATCACCACTGGTCATCGTCTGTACTTTCAAATTGAGGACAGAAGGGTGTTAGATACCAAACTTAAGCCCCCAAAATCAGCGTATCAATTAGTCCCGTTTCCCGCAGCCTCAGCCTCGACTGCCCTAGTGCCCCCAGCGCTGACCATGGACTATCTATCAATGCTGTTCAAAACTTTTTTGGACACCGTGTTTCCCCACCAAGGGTTTATGCTGCTTGACGGGCAGGGCAATTTAATCCAGAGCAGCCCTTATGCAGACCACCTGAGCCAACAAATGACCGACTACTGCGAGTCAGGAAGCTGCCAAACCAGCTTGTGGGCCGCCTTGAGGACTCTGGTGGAATGCCTAATTGAAAGTCGGCAGCTCTTTCCCGGTGAGCATATTCAATTACGCGACGAAGTGACCCTGACCGACGGCACGCAGGTCAGCATTGAGGCCGAGTGGGTTGAACTGGATGGTCCATCAACTGCCTGTGTGGTGGTGACGCTGAAAAACCAAACGGTGATCGCTCACCAGCAGGCGGCGATCGATGCCCGCCGCCACGGCCTGACCGAACGCGAAACCGAAGTTTGGCAACACTCACTGCTAGGGCTTTCCTACAGTGCGATCGGCCAAAAGCTGTTTATCAGCATCAACACGGTTAAGCAGCACATGAAGCGCATTTATCAAAAACTTGATCGCTCACGTCAATGACAGATGCGCCTTGGTTCCCGTCACCATTTGGCTGTGGACTCAGTATCTGAACCTATCTGGTGGCATAAGCCCCGATGGCTGCAGCCACAGACATCGACCTTTCGTAATTGACATCGACAATATCACCCGGCCTGGGTGATGTGACCGCGATATCAACTCCGTTAAGTTAGCCGCAACGGTCAGCAATCTGACCTGACATGCTGAGTCCATAGGCCGTTCACATCAACTTTTCAAAATCATCAGGAATGACGAATTGTTCCGCTGTATGCTTTCGCAGCTAACACAGAGCTTACGCAGTTGATTCCAATTTTGGCCTCTTAATCCCTAAATATTGGAAAATCAGCTCAAAATCTCCCAAATCTTGGGAATGTAAAGATCTTTTGCGTAAATGCTATTGCCAACAAGCTAAATAAAGGGCGCCGTCTACCACATCACCGTAGCCCTAAGGCTACACAGACTGATGTCTTCTGCATTGACATCAACCGGTTAAGACCCATGAATTTCAGGCGAATTATCAAATTTATGCGATGGCTCTTCGCTTCTGAAGAACCGTCCCTGCTGGCGCTGCCCTCGGCGGCGTCAGAGCCTACATCAAGTTTGCCAATCGAACGTGATCAATTAAGCTTTTTATTGAGGAAATCCTCCATGTATGATTGCCCAGAAAATCTTTCGCAACGCGACTTTGAAGCTCGCCGCACAGAAGCCAGCGAAGTCCGCGATCGCCAGCGCGATGATGCTTTTGATGCGTTTCCTTTGACCCAACCTGACGTTAATAATGATGAATATCGCTTCAGGGAGTTGGGCTTTACGGGATTTGCTTCGTTTACCAAAGCGCTGTCTCACGATAGCAATGGCCTCGTTAATGCAGACTCGTTTAACTCGCTGCTAAACGCGCTGCAGGCGAGTACTCAAAAGGCTTTTGAGCAAGTGCAGTTGGGCGGTGGCAATCGCCTGCTGGTCAATCCGCTCAACGCTTACTCTTACCAGTCCATTGGTGATGATTCCCACAGCAGCCGCATGGCGGCGGCCCCCGCGTTTGACAAGCGCAACACTGCTGTTGATATGGTGGAGCGCTACTGGATGGCCCTATGCCGCGACGTACGATTTGACCAATATGCCAACAGCGGTCTGATTGCTGAAGCGTGCGAAGATCTCAATAATCTGGGATTCGAGCAGGAGTTTGGCTTTGTCTGCACCCCGGAAACCATCTTCCGCGGCCCCTACGCTGGCTGCCCGGTAGGCCCCCACGTGTCGCAGTTTTTGCTGCAGGACTTCCTGTTCGGTAATCAGCTGATTCGCCAGATGCAGCGCTATCCGCGCCCCGGATTTGACTACATGACCGATCTTGACACTTGGAGTAAGGTCAACAACGGCGATATCAATCCTTCCGGCACCGACATTTTGGCAGGAGCCCGCTACATCCTAACCATGCGGGATGCGGGACAGTGGGTGCACGTCGATTTCCCCTACCAGTCGGGGCTATGGGCCACGATTATCCTGCTCGGTCAAATGGCGCAGCCCTCGGCGGCTAATCCCTACGGCAACGGCAGTATCACCACGTCCGAAGCCTTCGGCAGTTTGGGTGGGCCGGATGTCAGCATACAGGCCGGTGTCGCGGGGGTCTATGGCCTCAAGCACGCCTGGTTCCAAAAGTGGTGTGTGCATCGCCGCTTACGTCCTGAAGTCTATGCTCAGCGACTGGAACTATTCCGTCGTGGCACCTTGGGGACACCTGTCCACAGCCCCTTGAACAATGAAAAGTTCAACAGCCTATTTGGCGAAGGGGCTGAGGTTTGGCGCACCACTCGCGTGCTCGATCGCATCTTCGAACATAACCGGCAGCAAAATGTTGCCGATAGTCGCGGCGATCGCGACGGCACTTGGCTGTTGCCCATGGGCTTCCCCGAGGGTTCGCCGGTGCACCCCGCCTATCCGGGGGGCCACTCGGTGTTTATCGGAGCCGCGGCAACGGTAGCGAAAGCCTACTTTGCCGACGGACCGTTCCCCAATCCGGTGGTACCGGCGGAAGGCGGCGATCGCCTCGTGCCTTACAACGGCAGCGACCTCACCATCCACGGTGAGTTGAACAAGCTGATTGCCAACATCACCCTGTTCCGAGATGGTGCCGGCATGCACTGGCGCACCGACGGTACGGCCTTTGGTTCTAACGCCAGCAGAGATCGTCCCGGTACGGGCATTCCCACCGGTGGCAACTTGCTGGGTGAATCTTTAGCGGTCAGCATGCTGCGCGACACCCGCCGCACCTATCGGGAAACCGTCGGCGAGTTCAATTTCCAAGGCATCGGTGGCAACACCATTCAGTTCTAAAAGTTGGCTAGCCCAGTGCTTGTCAAGCTCAACCAGGCCAGTCCTATTGTTTTCGAACAAACGGGCTGGCCTTTTCTAATTAGCTACCGTTGAGGTTTGGCACTGACAAACCCTGACAGTCACTTGGCGCTTTAGGTGAGTTATTTAAGCGCGGCTCCCTTAATCAGAGTTTGATTCGCGATGGTGCGGATCAGGAAGCTGTTCAGTATCAGGGCAGTCATCCGCCACGGGAAAGTCAAATTCACCACGCGGGACGGCTGCCAAGCGCTGCATGACGGAGCCAATACTTTCCAGTCGAATCAGCTCTTCCCAAGAGCAAATTTCGTCCTCTTCGTCAGTTTCGTAGCGGACGGTGACTAAATCACCTTCAATATCGAGAATGGTCGCGCGCTCCAGCCAGCGCTGCTGATCCCGTAAGAAAATCCAAACTTCTTTACCCTCACAGCAAAGTTGGTAAATCTTGCGGTGAAGCATAAAACAGTACTCCTTAAATCATGACGTTCAAACGGGGTTGGTTCACGAAGCCTTAGGGCAAACTCTACTACGATTGTCGTCGCGATCGCATCATTGCTTGACCAACAAAAGGAAACCTTCACAAGCGGGCCTGATTACCCTAAAAATTCCCTCAGTAGCGTCATTTGCCGCCGATGGGCTAAGCAGGCTGCTCCTTTGCAGGTTTGCTAGCCACTTATAGACCTTGGACAAATAACCAACAGAAGAACTATTAACTGATTTTTACAGTATGCTAAACAACTCCTTACAGTCTAAAGGTCGAAGTTGCCGTATGCGGCAAAATACATGCAAATCTGTGACATCTTTACGATTAGCTGGGTGCTAATTTTTCCCCGTCGCTATTTCACCGGGGGCACCTTCACGCAGTCGATCACTGCGTCAGCTTGCTTGGAGACTGGGGCCAACGTTAAATTTGCTGCTGAGGTAGCGCCATCGTTACCGCCGTGAACGAAATGTCTTTCTCTGCCGCTGCGGCGCCCTCTTTGCGATGATTCTTTGCGATGATCAAGCCTCACTTTGAATGGCGCTTAATCAATGAGATGCCGCCGACTGAGTGGCAGCGCCAGCTCACGCAGTGGGCCAACCAACAGGGATGGGAACCGACGTTTTTAGAGTTGGTGGGACAACTGCTTTGGCAGCGCGGTTTTCGGCAATTGAGCGCCATTCAAGGCTGGCTATACCCAGACGACTATCAGCCCACGGCATCCGCCGCCTTCGGTGATGAACTAACGTGGGCGATCGCACGTTTGGTGCAGGCTCACCAGCAGCAGGAGAAAGTGGCTATTTGGGGAGATTTCGACGCTGATGGCCTGACCGCGACCGCCGTTCTTTGGGAAGGGTTGGGGCAATTTTTTCCGCAGTCTGAACGATTGCGCTATTACATTCCCAACCGCTTCACGGAGTCCCACGGCCTCTCCACCAGCGGCCTGACCCGGCTAGCTGACTGGGGCTGCACGCTAATCGTCACCTGCGACACCGGCAGCACCGCCGAGCGCGAGCTTGCCTATGCGGCAGACCTCGGCATGGAGGTGATTGTGACCGATCACCATACCCTGGCCGAGACCCGCCCGCCCGTCGTCGCCCTGATCAATCCACGTTATCTGCCGGCGGGTCATCCCTTGGCGGATCTTTCCGGGGTGGCCGTCGCCTACAAGCTGCTGGAAGCGCTGTACGATCGCCTACCGGCAATTCCCCAACAGCCCTTGGAAACCCTGCTCGATTTGGTGGCCATTGGCCTGATTGCCGATCTCGTAGCGCTGCGGGGCGACTGTCGCTACTTAACGCAAAAGGGGCTGCAGCGGTTGGAAACTCAAGCGAAGGCAGGCGTTCGTCCCGGCGTCACCAAACTGCTGGAATTTTGCAAGCGCACGGGCGATCGCCCCTCGGATGTAGCGTTTGGCATTGGCCCCCGCATCAACGCCGTCAGCCGGATTCACGGCGACGCCAGCTTTGGCGTGGAACTGTTGACCAGTCGCGATGGCGATCGCGCGGCAGCGCTGGCCCTGGAAGCGGAACTCGCCAACACCCGCCGGAAAGAACTCCAGGCCACTGTGATGAAACAGGCTCAGGCGCAAATGGCCGCGCTCGATCTGAGTACGACCCAGGTGATTTTGCTCAGCAATCCCCAGTGGTCGCCTGGCGTTTTGGGACTGGTCGCCAGCCAGCTCGCCCAAGAGTATAACCGTCCGACTATCCTGTTTCAGACGGAAACGACGGCAGCTCCGGGACAGCCGCTAATGGCTCGCGGTTCGGCACGCTCGATTGATCAAATTGATCTGTACGAACTTGTGCAGGCGCAGTCACATCTACTCACCAGCTTTGGCGGGCATCCCTTTGCCGCCGGCATGACCCTGCCGGTGGAAAATTTGCCGCTGCTGGCAGCGGGACTGAATCGAGCCGTCCGCTCATATTTGCCCACCAGCGATTTAACCCAGCCGCCACCGCTGAACGTGGACTGTTCAGTAACCGTTGCCGATCTAGGGCGCGATTTATTCCGGGCGCTTAAGCAGTTGGAGCCCTACGGCATGGGCAATCCGGTACCGCGACTACTGCTGCGAGACGTGCAAATTGCCAATCTTTGGGAAGACACGCTGAAGGATCGACGCGGCGGTAAGCAGCGCTATCACAAACTCAGTTTTGACATCGTTGACCCGGTCACCCAGAACGGCTTTCCTGGTCACTGGTGGGGCCATCGCCGCGCCGACCTGCCGCCAGGGCGCTACGACCTGGTGATCGAACTCGATGTGAATATGTACAAAAAGCGCTACGAGGCGCGACTGGTTGATCGGCGCGCGGCTACCGCGATCGCCGTATCAGCCACCGCTACAGAAAATCGCTGGCTGATTGATCAGCGCGAGCCCGTTGTCGACGCCGTGTCCCCTCCCGCCATGGTGGACTGTCCCACAGACTGGTCCGACTTTTCGCCTTACCGGGCTCCCAGTGAGTCGCTCACCCTGGCCTACTCACCACCGACAGCCATTGCCCCAGAACAGCAGTGGCAGCGGCTTTTGGGCAGTGCTAAATACCTGGCTCGCACGGGTGAAAGTCGTTCCGTGGCAGTATTTCAAGCCAAACTGGGGCTGAGCGATCGCACGCTGCCCCTCGCCTTTGCCGCCCTCAACCGTCTGGGATACACCTTGCAACGCGAAAGCGATGAGTTCACCATCACGGCCCCTGCCAGTTCTCCCGCACCCACCCAGTACGAACAGGCCGCCACCGCATTTTTGACCGCTGTTCAAGAGGAACACTTCCGCCAGCAGTATTTTTATGAAGTGCCCATCGATATCTTGGAGCAGGTATTGGGCACCCTGCCCACTGCCTCAACGGCAAATTAACGAGGCAGAATCCTTTTGCCCATCGGGCACGACGGCCTCATTCTTCGTTACTGTTTTCTCCCCGAGTTTGCTAAACAGTACGCTGGCAGTTAAAGCTTTGGCCCTCTGAGCCAATAAGCCTAGTAAGGCTCGGATGCTTGCCCCATCGCTCGCTGGCTCGCCGTCCTGTTCTAACGGAACTGGCGACGGCTATAGTAGAAGCTGTCAAGCCCTGATGGTGCTATGAAGTCTGTCATCTCAGTCGATATTCCGCAAAATCCTTACGACATCGTGATTGCGTCCGACGCTATCAGCCACGTAGGGGCTTGGCTAACTGGTCGCGACCAGCCATTAGTGAAGCCAGGACAAAAGCTGCTGGTCGTCTCAAATCCGATAATTTTTCGGCACTATGGCGATCGCCTGGTGCGATCGCTGCAGTCCGTCGGCTATCAGGTGAGCACCTGCATTCTGCCCGCCGGAGAACGCTATAAAACCCTACGTTCCCTACAAAAAATTCATGCGGCGGCCTATGAGGCCAAGCTGGAACGTAAGTCGGCAATGGTGGCTTTGGGGGGTGGCGTCATTGGTGACATGACGGGTTTCGCGGCGGCAACCTGGCTACGGGGCATTGGCGTAGTGCAGGTGCCCACCTCACTGCTGGCGATGGTTGATGCCTCCATTGGCGGTAAAACTGGCGTTAACCATCCCCAAGGCAAAAACCTGATTGGGGCCTTTCATCAGCCACGCCTGGTGGTCATCGACCCCAACGTTTTACAAACGCTGCCGGCCCGAGAGTTTCGGGCTGGTATGGCAGAGGTGATTAAATACGGCGTCATTTGGGATGCGGACCTGTTTACGGCTTTGGAAAAAGCCCCCCGCCTTGACCAGTACCGCTATGTCGATGCGGCCCTGATGCAGATGATTTTGGAGCGATCGTGCCAGGCCAAAGCCGAGGTCGTGGCTCAAGACGAAAAGGAATCGGGTCTGCGGGCAATCCTTAACTATGGCCACACCATTGGTCATGCAGTCGAGAGCGCGACAGGCTATCGCATCGTTAATCATGGCGAAGCCGTGGGCATTGGCATGGTGGCTGCCGGTAAGCTCGCCCAAGCCCTCGATCTGTGGTCGGCAGATGATGAACAGCGGCAGCAGCACTTGATTCAAACCACCAAGCTGCCAACCACCATTCCCAGTCAGGCCAACGGCGAAGCATTGATTGCCCTGCTGCAGGGCGATAAGAAAGTTGAAGACGGGCGCGTGCGGTTTATCTTGCCCAAGGCGATCGCCGATGTCTTTATCACCGATCAGGTCACCAACGACGATATTCGCCCCGTTTTGGCCACCATGACTGCCCAGTCATAAAATGCCGCCCTCCCGTGATGTCCAAGCACAAACTTCACCCCACCGATTCTGCTACCCTAAGGCGAAGCGTTTGGACTGTAACCGGCGGGATTAAACCATAGTACTAAGGAATGAATTTTGAGTTTTGAGTTGTTCGCCTGTCGATGAATTCAAAACTCCAAAGCAATACTTCATACCTTCCAATTCCTAATCTACTCTCTCACCCCGCCACCCCCTTACCCTGCCACCCCGTCACTCCCTCACCCCTTACCCTGCCACCCTCCCACTCCGCGACCCCTTTACTCCCATGCAACTCCAAAATCGCACTCCACCGACTCACCGTCCCCACCAGCCGCCCAATCGCGCTGCCACGATCAGCCGCACCACTGGCGAAACCGATATTCAGGTAGCCATCAATATTGACGGTACCGGACAGTGCAACGTCAACACTGGCGTGCCCTTTTTGGATCACATGCTGCATCAAATTACCTCCCATGGGCTGTTTGACCTGACAGTGCAGGCCAAGGGCGACTACGAAATCGACGACCATCACACCAACGAAGATGTCGGGATTACTTTGGGCATGGCGTTGAAGGAAGCGCTGGGCGATCGCAAAGGCATCGTACGATTTGGTAACTTTATGGCCCCCTTGGATGAAGCCCTCGTACAAGTCACTTTAGACTTTTCAGGCCGTCCCCATCTCGCCTACGGCCTGGAAATTCCTACCGAGCGGGTTGGCACCTACGATACGCAGCTAGTCAGGGAATTTTTCGTTGCCGTAGTCAACCACAGTCAGATGACCCTGCACATTCGTCAACTCGACGGCATCAACTCCCACCACATCATCGAGGCCACCTTCAAAGCCTTTGCCCGCGCCATGCGCATGGCCACCGAAATTGACCCCCGCCGCGCCAGTCAAATTCCTAGCTCCAAGGGAGTGTTGTGACTCAGTAATTTCCAACTGATAAGGACACAAATTTGGTGTTTCTACTCTCAGAATTCTCCAAAGAGCGGCCATTAGCGAATGGCCACAAATCCGGCTTCGTTCAATAGCTGCTGGCCTTGTTGGGTCAATAGCAAATCGGCGTAGGCTTCTCCAACCTGCTGATCGGGGCTGCCATCTTCGCGCACAATCACAAATAGCCGGCGAGTGAGGGGATAATCGCCGCTGCGGAGCGCCGCGCTGTTGATTTGATTGCGCTGGGCCGGACAGTTTTCGGGAGACACGTAAGGGTCAACATAGGGTTGGACAAGTTGGCCAGACTGACGCCCGATCGCAATAGGCTTCACCGTGCACTGGCCTACCACTTCTGGTGCCGAAGCGAAGTAAATGGCGCCGGGAGTGCTGTCCACGAGCCGCAGGGCTTCAGTTGTCGTGTTGGCATTGGTGACGTTGGCGGTTAAAGGGGCGCCGCCGAGCACGGTACTCACGAAAAATTCCACAGTGCCGCCATTGGCGGGGCGTGAGATGGGGACGATGGGCAGATTGGGGCCGCCCACTTGACTCCAGTTGGTCAAATTGCCTAAGTAAATATCGCGCAGTTGGGCTAAGGTGATGCCTTCAACGGGAAGGTTGGTATTAACTGCGATCGCCAGCCCTTCCAGCGCTACCGGAATTTCTTTGAGACTGTAGCCCCGCTGCTGGGCCACCTGCTGCTCTGCGGGGTTGAGCGATCGCGACGACTGCGCAAAAGATAGTTGGTTGTTGAGCAGCATATCAATGCCCGTACCCGAGCTGGGGGCCGCCCCGATGGGGTCGGTATAGCGCAGTTGAAGTGATGGAATCGCCTGCTGAATTGCGGGATCCACAATGCCTCGCACCGGCGCCCAAGTGGTGCTGCCGCCGTAGTTGAATAGGCCGGCAGGGACATCTCGGACGCTGCTAAACTGTTTACCACCGCCAGTCACAGAACTGCCGCCAGAGGAGCCATCGCTGACTCCTGGCAGGTTGCTGAGGCTGAAGCCACCACTGCGCGACAGTAGCCAGTAGCCGCCGCCCAGAAGACCCAGGGTAATGAGAAGTGCGGCGATGAGAACTGGGGTTTCATTTTTACTGCTCATGATGGGTGGCTGGGTGGTTGAGTGGATGAGTGGCTGGGTAGCTGGGTGGTTGGGTAAGCAATGAGTGAGGGGAAGGCGCGGCGATCGCTGCCTTACCGAATTACCGTTCCCAGCATAAGTAGTCCAGCACCAATAATATTGACAAAATTAGCGATCGCATTGACATGATCAGCCGTCAGCGCGGGATGAAAAACGGTGATTTAGCGGCTGGATAGGTCGAGCATTAGGGGAAATGATGCGGCTGAACTGCTCGATTTGGGCGGCAGAAACCTCAACCGGAGTTGCCATAATCACCCATTTCACCGGTTCAGAGCAGGGAGGCGTCGTCAACGAACCGTCATAGCGATATTGCGTAAGATTAGCGGGCAGCAGCGCCTTGACATCAATTTCTACCCCGGCAATGTCTTGGGCCGGAGATTGGCCCTGGGGCATGGCCTGCCAAATTGGCGTCAGGGCCGAATTTTCCGCCCCCTCAGTCAAAAAGATTCCCACCACCATCAGGTCGCCGGCGGCATTTTGATGCACCAAATGCATCTCCATCGCATAAGGCTCGCCGCTGACGATGTGTTCGCTGGGACGATGAAAGTGAAACTGCTGCAGTACATAGTCCTCATCCCCCAGCTTGATGGTATTAGCTGCTGAGACATTGACCCGAATAGTCCGGCCATTGTTCGCGATGTTGAGAGGAGCCCGGCCATAGGTAAATTCAATTTCATTCTGATGGGCTGCGGCAGTGGGATCAATATTGATGGGAGACTGCGCTAGTCCTACTTCGCAAGCACTAAAAGCAGCCGAAAGTCCACCCCAGGCTTCTGGACCGTTGCTGCCTTCATAGCTCCACTCCAGCTCCGAGCCGCTGGCGATCGCCGCTCCCATAAAGACAACACAGACACTACTCAGCAACCACACCAGGCCCTTAAAAGCCAGATTCCCCATTACACGTCACTCTGACAATAAACAATTCATGCCTCCTCCCTGTTCAAAAAATATCAGACCTCCTATTTTTCAAATATTTTAGGTGGACGAATTTTTCCGACAGCAGTGGTGACATCACTTATTATCAGACCCACTCGCTGCTTAAAATTTGCCCATCGTTTCAATGCTAGAGGCTTACTATCATGTCAATTCTTAATGCTCCAGCCGCCGCGCCTTAGCGACAAAACAGGTAATCATGGCGGCTCTCACCATACCGCTGAGCCGTGTCCGTGAATACAAAATCGAGGCCGCCCCAAGCGTTAACGTTTAGCTCAGATTAATTTCTTGCTACTGATTTTCGGAGTCAACTGCTATGATCGCCACCCAAGAGATATCCTTACCGCGTGATTGTACGTTCACGCCAAGCGACTGGCAGGCGCTGGCCCCTTTTTGGTATCCGGTAGCGTTTTCCCATGAAATTACTGCCGAGCGACCCCATGGCACGCGACTACTAGATGAACGCCTGGTTCTATATCGCACCCCTGAAGGGACGGTCATCGCGGCGCAGGATTTGTGCCTGCATCGCGGTGCCCACTTAAGCAAAGGGTGGATTGAGGGCGATCGCTTGGTGTGTCCTTATCATGGCGTGCAGTATGACTCTGCCGGTCAGTGTGTGTGCATTCCGGCCGAACCGCGCACATCAATTCCCCGACGGCTGAAAATCCGCACCTATCCCGTCATGGAGCGCTACGGTTTGGTTTGGACGCGCCTCAACGATAACGGACCAGTCCCTTTTCCCACAATGACTGAGTGGGACGACCCCGACTACCTTCAAGTGCTGCCCGATGTGGTGGAGCTGAATGCCGCAGCAGGTCGGCAGGTTGAAGGCTTTCTCGATGTCAGTCACTTTGCCTTTATTCACGCCAAGTCCTTTGGCGAACCCGATAACACCGTGGTGCCCAACTATCCGATTGAGCAAACTCTAGCGGGATTTAAGGCCGATTATGTCAGCACGGTGAGCAACTACGCCCACGGCATGAAGCATCTAGCGCCACCGGACTTCAAATGGCGGCGACTGTTTGAAGTCTTTTTACCCTTCACCGCGAAGCTAACGGTGACCTTTCCCAACGGACTGCTGCACATTCTCAATGCGGCGTCGCCAGTTTCCGCCCGCAAGACCCGAGTGTTTGTCCCCATTTGCCGCAATTTTGACAAAGATGCGCCGCTGCAGGACACCCTCGACTTTAACCATCAAATATTCGCCGAAGATAAGGCGATCGTCGAAGAGCAGTGGCCGGAAGATTTGCCGCTCAAGCTTTCAGATGAAATCCATATTACCGGCGACAAGAGCTCGATCGCTTTTCGTAAACGATTGGCGGCACTGGGGCTGGGTCAGTCTTTTACCGCCTAGCTGGTGGACTCGAAACCCGTATCTATGGCTGCCAGACAACGGCTACTGCTAGACAACAGCAGCCCCAGACCGGCGCCTTAACCTTTATCCAACCTTAAGACCCGTCGCTTTTGAAACGTTTGACGGCAAAATGGGAAGCGTCAAATCACGCAGAATGAGATGACTTCTACGACGGTTACTCAAATTACGTTGAATCTGCTGCAGGGTTCTGTACGCTTCAATTTTTCCCACGCTGCAGCGCAGGAGCTGAAAGCGACTTTAACCGAACTGGTTAGACAACTTAAGGCGATCGCGGCCCAAGCTCCCGGCACCAGCAAAAAGGCGCCCGTCCCCACGATGGAATATCAGCACACTGGCGACGTGTTTCTCGAAGTCTTTTGCAATCCCAATATTTGGCCCAGCCCGTTTGCCGCCAAGCTATTGGTGACGGTGCGAGATGATCGCATGCGCCTGACGACCGAGGCTGAACTGCCCCGCATCATCGAAGATCTCAACCAGTATCTCGATGCTTAAAAGTCCTTTTTCCCAATCTAGTCGGTGATAGGGCATTTGTCGCCAATAGCCGCAATAGGAGAGATATCTCTCCAGCGGTCGAATAAAGTCGCTCGGTGATTAGGGATTTGGGCAGATAGAATAAGAAAACATAATTTACTGCATAACTTGGGAATCTATGTCCGTTCTGGCCGCGATCACCGTAATTGCTCTGCTCATCTTTGTCCATGAATCAGGGCACTTTCTAGCTGCCCGCCTGCAAGGCATTCATGTCAATCGATTTTCCATTGGCTTCGGGCCAGTTTTGTGGAAATATCAGGGGCCAGAGACGGAGTATGCCCTGAGAGCCATTCCACTGGGCGGCTTTGTCGGCTTTCCCGATGATGATCCTGAAAGCCAGATTCCACGTCAGGATCCGGACCTGCTGAGGAATCGTCCAGTGTTGGATCGAGCGATCGTGATCAGCGCTGGTGTGATTGCTAATCTGCTGTTTGCCTATCTCGTTTTCGTCGTACAGTTTGCCTCTGTGGGCGTGCCCTCAGGCTTCGATCCGGAGCCCGGTATTGCCATTCCCCAGGTCATGTCTGAGACTTCTCCAGCGGCTCAAGCTGGCCTCAAGGCCGGCGATGTGATTCTGTCCGCTGATGGAGAATTCTTTGACTCCCTTGAGTCGTTCGTTGACTTGATTCAAGACAACCCGGAACAGCCTATTAACCTCACCGTGCAGCGCAGCGACCAGACGCTCGATTTGACCGTTGTGCCGGAAACCAACTCTGAGGGTAAGTCCGTGATCGGCGTGCAGCTACAGCGCAACGGCACGATGCAATATCGCCGCGCTGACAACGTCTTGGAAATGTTTACCCTGGCGGCAGAAGAGTTTCAAAGCATGTTCTTGCAGACGGTACAGGGATTTGCCATGCTGATCACCAACTTTTCTCAGATGGCAGGGCAAGTGTCTGGGCCAGTGGCGATCGTTGAACAGGGCGCTAACTTAGCCTCTTCCAATGTTGCCACTCTGTTTCCGTTCACCGCAATTATTAGCATCAATTTGGCAATCATCAATATTCTGCCGCTGCCCGCCCTCGATGGTGGACAACTGGCCTTTTTGCTGGTGGAAGCGCTGCGGGGTAAGCCCCTGCCCGATCGCTTACAAGAAAACGTGATGCAAACCGGACTGGTGCTCCTGCTGGGATTAGGGGTATTTCTGATTGTGCGTGACACCACCCAACTGCAAATTTTCCAAAATTTATTACAGTGAGTGCCCGCCGCAAACTATTGCCCAAAAAGCAGCGGGCACTGGCAACCTTGGCCCGACTCAAACAGCTCTATCCCGATGCGACCTGTTCGCTAAATTATGAAACTCCTACGCAGCTATTGGTGGCCACCATTTTGTCGGCCCAATGCACGGATGAGCGCGTCAATTTGGTAACGCCAGCGTTATTTGAGCGGTTTCCGGATGCCTATGCCATGGCAGCAGCCGATTTGACCGAACTTGAAACGCTGGTCAGGTCGACTGGTTTCTATCGCAATAAGGCGAAGAATATTCAGGGAGCCTGTCGCAAAATTGTCACCGAATTTGGCGGCGAAGTGCCCCGCACCATGGCAGAGCTGACCAGTCTGCCGGGGGCGGCCCGCAAGACGGCGAACGTGGTGCTGGCCCATGCCTTTAGCATTAATGCCGGAGTAACGGTGGATACTCACGTCAAGCGCCTCAGCCGACTGTTAGGCTTTACGAAGCATACCGACCCCAAAAAAGTGGAGCAGGATTTGATGAAGCTGATTCCCCAGCCCGACTGGGAGAATTGGTCAATCCGCTTGATCTACCACGGGCGAGCGGTTTGCAATGCCCGCAAGCCCGCCTGCGATCGCTGCGAGCTAGCCGATTTCTGTGCCTCAGCGAAACCAGCCACTCCGCTAGCAGCGGCAGCAGAGCGATCCACGGCGGGGATTACGTAACACTTTTGGAGTGACGGTTTGGAGTAGCGTTTTTATTAGACAGGCGACCGTCTTCCATATGAACGATGCGATCGGCGATATCGAGAATGCGGTTGTCGTGGGTGACGAGCAGAATAGTGCAGCCCTGCTGCTTGGCAAGGTCGTGCATGATGTCCACTACGTCACGGCCTGATTTCTTGTCGAGGGCGGCAGTAGGTTCATCGGCCAGTACGATTTTAGGATAGCTGACCAGGGCGCGGGCGATCGCGACGCGCTGCTTTTGCCCTCCCGACAGACTAGCCGGATAGTAGTGCAGGTGATTTTCCAATCCCACCTGGGTCAGGATATCTGCAGCGCGGCGGTGACGATCAGCCTTGGCATAAAGGCCGCTCACCTCTAGCCCCATCTGCACGTTCTCCAGCGCCGTCAGGCTGCCGTGCAGGTTATGGGCCTGAAAGATGTAACCGTTACTGCGTCGCGCTTTCACCAACTTGCTTTCTGACGCCTGGCATAATTCCCGACCGACGATTTTTAAGCTGCCAGTTTGGGCTGATCGCAGTCCGCCAATCAGCGTCAGCAAAGTCGTCTTGCCAGAGCCAGATGGCCCGGTCATGATGACGATTTCGCCCGGCATGATCGCCAAATTGATGTCAAACAAAACCTGTTTTCGCAGGCTGCCGGAACCAAAAAAATGATTGACTTGGTGAATATTAATCACCGGATCTGGCGACATAGGGGCTCCGTGAATCAATCCTAAAAAATATCGGCGGGGTCAGCCGCCTGCAGTCGTCGAGTGGCGATCGCCCCAGAACCAGCACACATGACCATGGTGAGCATTAGCACCAGCAGGCCGCGAGCCCCGGACATGACCAAAGGCAGCGCCGTGGCTGCAGAGGCCAGACGATAGAGGCCGGTGGCAATCATGATTCCGGGTAAAAAGCCCAGCACTGAGAGAATCAGCGCTTCCTCAAAAATGATCCACAGCAGATAGCTGTTGCGGTAGCCCATGGCCTTAAACGTGGCGTATTCCGCTAGATGGCTATTGACATCCGTCGAAAGCACCTGATACACAATCACCACGCCCACGATAAAGCCCATCACTGTGCCTAGCCCAAATACAAATCCAATGGGCGATCGCGCTTGAATGTAGGCCAGCTCGAAGTCGACATAGCCGGCTTTTGAAAAGACTTGAACATCAGCGGGCAGGTGCTCTTCAAGCTGAGCGATCACGGTTTCGACCTCGTAATCAGGGTCGAGATGGAGCAGACCGACGCTGACCGCCCCGGCCTCTCGTCTGGGCACGTAGCGCAGAAAGTTTTGATCATTGGTAATCAGCGCCCCATCGTCGGCAAAAGAGGCCCCCACTTCAAACAGGCCGCCAATGTTGACGGTTCGCAGGCCAATTTCCGTAGAGATATCCTCTCCAGCTTCGAACTGGGCAATGATGTCGGCATATTGGCCCCGGGAAGCCTGGTCAAACAAAACCGTGTCGGGCCGTTTCAGGGTCTCTAGCTGCGCATTCACTGCTGGCAGATCGAAGGCAGGCTGCTCGGGATTTTGGCCAATCAGCAGCATAGAGGTCTTTTCGCGGGTTTGCGGATTGAGCCACTGGACAGAGCCGATATATAACGGGTCAGCCTCGGCCACCCCAGGCACATCCAGCGCCTGATACAGTCGCCGCTGGGGAAAGGTGTACAGCGAGCCAAAGTTTTGCGCTTGGGTGCTGAGCAGCACAATATCGGCATTGAGCGTGCGGGGATATTTGGTATTGGTGCGGTAAAGCGCATCGGAAAAGCCAAGCTGCATAAAGATCAGCACGTCGGCAAAGGTAATGCCCGCGATCGCCGTCAGCAATCGGGTGCGATCGTGCTTGAGCTGTAACAGCCCTAAAGGTGTCCGATCCTGCAGCGTTTTCAGAAATTTGCCCACTGAAATCATAAAGACTGTCCTTAGCTACTAAAAACCGTGCGGGAAGGCGATGGCATCTTGGTTCTTGGTTCTTAGCTCTTCGTTCTTAGGTTTGGGTTCTCTATTGGGCTCACGGGCAAGATGCCCGCTCCATCACCCCATCACCCCATCACCCCATCACCCCATCACCCCATCACCCCACCCCTCACTCCGCCTGCACCGTTACCGTGACCTGCAAATTAGCCAGGCCCGCCACTTGCCCACTCGAAGCCTCATCCAACCGCACATGCACTTCCACCACGCGGGCATCCACGTTGGCGGCGGGGTCTTCGTCCACGACCTGCTGCGGTTCCACCTGCAGGCCAATGCGCTCAACGGTGCCGGTTAGGGTTTCCGGCACAGCGGAGGAGGTAATCGTGGCGGACTGGCCGACCTGAATTTTGGCGATATCACTTTGATACACTTCGGCGATCGCCATCATCTGGTCGGTTTGTCCCAGGGTGGCAATACCCTCGAGCGCAATGACTTCACCAGGGCGAGTGTGGATTTTGATCACCTGACCGGCCACGGGCGATCGCACGGTGGCCTGGTCTAGATTAGCCTGAGCTTCGGCGACCTCGGCCTGGGCAGCTTGAACCTCAGCCTCCGCCACCTGCACATCCACCGGCCGGACTTCCGCAATCTGCGCTAGCGTGGCCCGAGCTCGACTCACTTCCTGCTGACTGGCAGTGTCAATGCGCGCCAGTTCGGCCTGGGCTTCCTGAAACTGCCGCTGAGCTGTGGTGTAGCTTAACTCCCGCGTATCCCGTTCGGATGCCGAAACGGCCCCTCGCTGATACAGCGTTGAATAACGGTCAAATTCGGTACGGGCATTTTGCAATTCAGCTTCTAACCGAGCCACCGTGGCGCGTTGCGTATTGAGCCGCCCGACTCGCTCAGCTTCTAGCCGGGCAATTTCGTCCCGCTGGGCCTGCAACTCTCCCGTTTGCGCGCCCGCCTGCACTCGGGCCAGCTCGGCTGCAGCTACGCGCACTCGTTTTTCGGCTCGCTGCAAAGCCGCCCGTAGGCGATCGCGATTATCCAAAATGGCGATCACGTCTCCTGCCTGCACGCGATCGCCTGCCTGCACCAAAAGCTGATCAATGCGGCTTTCCTGAGTCGAGGTGGGAGCCGTCAGTTGAATCATTTCCCCCTGGGGCTCTAGCCGTCCCAGTGCCGTCACCGTCGTAATCTCCACCTGGGCCGCTGCTTGCTGGGCTGCTTCCTGCAGGCGCGCCTGTCGCATCTGACCGACCTGCCAGACACCAATGCCGAGAACGCCCGCGATCGCAGCTACCGCAATCACCCAACGCCGCATTGGCCTGGCGGAACTGGCTGCTTGAACCAACACTTTGCTGTTCATAGGGTTTTACACAAAATGCAGAACATATCTCGATCATACTAAACGGTTTGGTTTTGTCAACGATACCGTTTAGTATGATTAAAAATCGAGGAGTCGTGAGGTTTCTGCGCTAGGTTTAGGAAGGCAAAGAGCGTGTGGTTATAAACGTGTCCGTCGATCAACTCACTCTCAATCAGGGAGAAAACCCCAAATCAGAGAAGGCACGGGTAATTTTGGACGGCGCTTTGCAGGTTTTTACCACGCAGGGCTATTCGGCCGCCAGCATGGATCGGATTGCTGCTGCTGCCAACGTTTCTAAATCCACCCTCTACAGCTATTTTCAAGACAAAGAGGGCCTGTTCTTGGCGCTAGTTGAAGAGCTGACGGCGGCCCGGCGGCGAGAAGTTTTCAACCTGCTCTCACAGTCTGATCTGCAGGCTCCCCCTCAAGTCGTGCTCAGGCAAATCGCCAACGTCATGCTGGATAATGCGGAAAAAAATCAGCCGTTGCTAACGCTCATGCGGCTACTGCTGGGAGAATCGGAACGATTTCCGAAGCTAGTCAAAATTTTCACTGCTGAAATCAAAAAGCCTATGCTCGACCAGCTAGCGCTGTATTTCGCGTCGCAAACGCAGCTCAATTTGCCAGACCCAGTGGTCGCTGCCCGAATTTTTTCCGGCTCCATCGTGCATTATCTGATACAGCAAAACCTGATGGGGGGGCATGAGGTCATGCCTTTGGAGCGCGATCGCATGGTGGACGGGCTGGTCGATTTGCTGATGGCGCGGGACAAGTCCGTTCAGTGATGACTAGCTAACTTAAAAGTGATTATCCAACAGCCATCAAACCTTACTGAAAGAAGCCCTTGACAATCGCCTTTAGTCGCTTTCCGGTGATTCTAAACGGCATTGCAGAGTGCGCAAGCGGTTGAGCGCCGCGGCGAGTTCGAGTAGCCGAAAGCCAACAAACTCCCCGGTGAGACGATCTCTCAAGCAGTCCAGTCCGTAGGTTTCCACATCCGCCATCACCGCCTCCAGGGCTGAGACCAGCGATCGCTGACCGTCAACATAATATTCTTGGGCATAAACAATAGCCGCAGCGATCGCTTTTACCTGTCCCGTTTCGACCAGCTGCTCCACAGCAGAGAGGTCAATTGCTTCGGTGCCAAAGCGAATTTCATCCGTGGCGCGGGCTTTGAGACTGACGGCGCGCTTGCCCTTACTGGCATCAATGCTCTCAGGCAGCACGATTCGGGGCGAGAGATTGCCAAAGGTGTTGCCGCCTTCAGCTTGTCGCGCCGTTTGCTGGGCTGCCGCGATCGCTTGGGCCTGAGCTGTCACATCCTGCGGCTGATAGTTGTCCAACGCAATGACCGTATCAGCCACGTCAAAATAGTCGCCGCTGCCCCCCATCACCAAAATCGTCGAGATGCCGTAGTCATCTTTGAGCTGCCGCACCTTATCCACAAACGGCGTAATCGGCTCGCGGTCTTTGGCAATGAGCGCCTGCATGCGGCGATCGCGAATCATAAAGTTGGTGGCCGAGGTATCTTCGTCAATCAGCAGGGCGGTGGCGCCCGCTTCTACCGCCTCGACAATACTGGCTGCCTGAGAGGTGCTGCCGCTGGCATCCTGGGTCGAAAATTGGGCAGTTGACCGGCCCTGGGGCAGGTGATTAATAAACGGTGAAATATTGACTCCGGCCACGCTGCGGCCGTCCTCTGCCCGCACTTTGAGCGCCGCTGCATCGGTCACCACTCGCTCGCGCCCATCTCCAGGAATATGGTTGTCGATACCCGCCTCAATGGCCCTCAACAAGGTTGACTTGCCGTGATAGCCACCGCCCACAATCAAGGTAATGCCCTGGGGAATGCCCATGCCGGTAACCGTCTGGCCGTGGGGCAACGACAGCTCCACGCGCAAAGACTCCGGCGACTGGAAAGTCACCGCCCCCGACTGCAGAGGTCGCTCGTTCACTCCACTCTGCCGGGGCAGAATCGATCCATCGGCGACGAAGGCCACCAGTTGGCGATCGCGCAACTGCTGCCGTAGGGTGTCTGCCACTTCAGCGCCATCGCAGTGGGCCTGCACGGCAGCTTCGTCCAACTGAGAAAAATGGAGCGTTTTTTTAATCAACAGGGGCAGGCGATCGCAAATCAGCGCCGCCGCCTGCCGTCCGGCAATGCGTCGGCCAAAAGCCGGCAACCCCACCATAAACCGCAGTTCCACCCGCTCCTCACAAACGCTGGCGGCAGTGCGCGGCAAGATCGCTTGGGAAGGTCGCACAATTTCGATTAGTCCGCTTTTACCAGACCCGGCAGTGCGATCAATCAATCGCGCCTGATCGCGAAATTGGCGGATCAAATAATCTTCCAGCGCTATTCGGCGAACATCGGTGTTGTAAAACCTTGGCGAAAACTGCGCGATCACTTGAGAAACGCTAATCCGCAATCGACTCGGAGCCGCAAACGGATCGCCTTGTACATAGTCGATGTGTAAGGTGCAGTCACCCAGCGCGTGCTGTCCTCGGAGTGACTTGTAGGCTTTGTAACTTTGACCGTCCAGAGCGTTAAGGCGATCGCGCAAGGCACTGATAGACATATTTCCTTCTAAAGGTGGACTGGCATTTATTCCAATCGATCTGATCTGTATCACACCTCGGCAAGATGCTTATCACGTGGGGATCAGACGAAGATCAGACGAGAAATTTAGCAAAATCACTGGAATTTATCCCGTTTCCCCTGATATTAATATTGCTCTTAAAAATTACTGAACTATGTTAACTGCATCGACCTCCCTCTCCGCTCCAGCCAGCCATAATTCAGCGATTAGTTCCAAGTTTTGCTGGCGTCGTCGTCTAGCGCTGGTGGCAATGGGATTAAGTTTAGCAGTTGGCAATTTTGTAACAATGGTTGTCCCAGCGCTGGCCAACGAGACGGTCGATCATTTGAGCGACGGCGTCTATGTGTTCGGCGAAAGTCCCGAACCGGGGCAATTTGGCGTGACATATTTGGTGATGGAAGTTAATGGCAGCGCGGTTAAAGGCGGCTTTTATCAGCCCGCCTCATCATTCGACTGTTTTCATGGCAATGCCGCTGCAGCAGAGCTGTCTCTGACAGTGGTTGATAGTTACGCTCAGACTGAATATCCCTTCGCGCTAGCTTTAGAAAGTAATGCCGTTGCTTCACAGGAAACAATTGCAGCAGAGTGGGTGCCGACTGGCTTCCATGTGATCGATGAAGTGAGCCAGACTGACCACGATGTTTTGCAGGCTTGCGGTTTTTGAGCACGATATCTTTCTGGGATGGCTCAAGCTGCAAAACCCTACAGGCAGTAGATTTTTACCCACTCGGGTCGTAGGCGTCAGCTTTGAGCGGTCGCCCTCTGGAAACATAGGGCAATAATTTTGGTTTTTACCAGAAATTAGCGGCGTTTTTAGCGGCCAGTTCCGCCGTCAAATGGTCTATAAACTGTCGGGCAGTTCGGCCTGAGCGTCCGTTGTGGCGAGTGGCCCACTGCAAGGCTCGCTGTCGCAAGGCCTCATTATCAATGTTTAGCTGGGATTGAGCGGCGAGGTGACGCACAATCTCTAGATAAGTATTTTGGTCAGCGGCCTCGAAGGTGAGGGTGAGACCAAAGCGATCGCTAAACGAGAGCTTTTCCTGCAGCGTATCCCAGGAATGAATTTCATCCTGATCGCTAGGACGAGGACGGTCAGCAAAGTATTCTCGGATCAAATGACGGCGATTGGAAGTGGCGTAGACCACCGCATTTTGCGCCCGAGCAGTGACGTTTCCCTCCAACACGACTTTCAGCGCCTTGAAAGCATCGTCGTCCTCTTCAAAAGACAGATCGTCTACGAAGATAATGAACTTTTGGGGCGCCTCTCGCACCTGCTCGACAATCTCCGGTAGAGAGCCCAGTTCGCTTTTGTCCACCTGAATCAGACGCAGCCCGCGATCGCCATATTCGTTCACCAGCGCCTTCACCAGAGACGATTTTCCGGTGCCGCGACTGCCGTACAGCAGGACATGTAGAGCGGGGTATCCGGCCAGCAAGAACTCCGTATTTTGTACCAAACGCTGACGTGGCCCATCATAGGCCGCTAAATCTTGCAGCTTCACGGGGTCAGGATGCGGCACGCCGCCTAAGCCGCTGGCCTGCCAGCGAAAAACGCGATACTGACCCATCAAGCCAATACCCCGATGACGATAATAGGTCGCCAATTCCACCAGTCCAGCTTGCCAATCCGGCAGCGTCATAAAAGACACATCAGGCCAGGATTCATCATCCAAATGCCAGACAATCGGTGTTTCCGGCACCTGACATACGGTCTGCACCCAGCGGCTAAGTTGACTGCTTTTGCAGGTGTAAAGACTCTGTAATCGGCGTAAATCGCTTTGCACCGCCTCAATCAGCGCGGCGGGCAGCTCTTGAACAGGCGATCGCTGCGCTAGCCGCGAGAACGGATTTTCTGAGCGCACGATTTGCTCAATCAGGTGTCCCTGCCAGGTTTGCTGCGCCGCCGCCAATGTGCGAAACCACAGACCATAGGCCCGCAAGCAATCTGCTGAATCTTCCCGACAAAGCGCGTCCAACAAATTGAGCCAGGCTCGACTAATTGGCGTCTCTAACACCGACTGATACAGCAGTAGCCCCACGGACTGCTGCTGAAATCGCTGCACCGAAGCAATCGCGGTTGCGGCTAATCCACTCATCATTTATCCCGTCGCTATTTACTCAAGTATTCCATCTATAAAGACAGTCTGGCCCTGCCCTTCATAGGCTGTTGCTTAGCAAAGCTCTGGTTCTTAATTCTTGGCTCTGCTGCTTTGCACCGACTTCGCCCACCGCCAAACACCCTTACTCCCCATCACCCCATCACCCCATCACTCCCTGCAGCGCCACCATAACGACCAGCAGTAGCGTTTCTGTCCACTCCACAATCGCCCCATAGGTGTCGCCCGTCTGTCCGCCCAACTGCCACTGCAGCACGGCCCCACTCCCCCAGGCCAGCCCGCAACCGCTGAGGGAAATTCCCAGCAACCAAAGGCGTTCTGTCGGCGCGATCGCACTGCCCCCAACCGTCAGCAGCAACAACAGCGTCAATCCCCATAGCCAGTCCGTTTGGGGACGGGCATGAGCTTTATGCAACGCACCTTTGCCCTGCTCGCGCAGATAAGGATAGCGGGCGATCGCGACTACCTGTCCCCAGCGTCCCCAGCCGGCTGCCAGCGGTAGACTGATCCAGCGCAGCGTTTCCAAGTCCATTAGACACAGCGTTTTGAGTCCCAGAATTAGTATGGCCACCATCACGCCAAATGCTCCGGTGCGGCTATCGGCCATCACCTCTAAGCGCCGACTGGCATCAGGCACTGCCAGTCCATCCGCGGTATCCATCGCGCCATCCAAGTGCAGGCCGCCAGTGAGCCCCAACCAGAGGGCGACCAACAGGCCGCAGCGCGTGCCCATAGGAACCGTGAGAACAGCTAGCCCCCAGTCGACAACTGCCACCAGCAAGCCAATGCCGATCCCTACCCAGGGCGCATACCGAGCGATGCCCTCGAAGCTCAGGGGCCACGAATACGGAATCGGTAGCTGCGTATAAAAAGTAACTGCCCCTAAAAATTGCTGTCCCCAGCGTGACAGCCGCCCCGTACCGCGATCGCGTTTCAAAACCGACATATTTTAGAATCTCCTAAACCAAGCAAACTGTGGTGGCAAAATCCAAAGCTTTCCGGCTCGGCTACTAGATATAGCGTACTGCGATCGCTGATACGCCTAGAGAAGTTGATTTGACGCCTAAAGTATTGACTTAAAAATAGGCCGCAATCGCTTCTTTGACGGCGATTTTAATTTATGAATTAACAGTCCACGGCGCGATCGCAGCGAGCTGACACACTTAGTTATGTTTACTTTAGAAAGCCTGTAGCCCTATTCTTATAAGTGGTTCAGGGATTTTCTTGGCGGACCGAAACGCGCTTTCGTCGTCAGAAACTAGAAAACCGTCCCATTTCGGAGTTCCAATTCGAGATGATCGACTATCGTAAATATAGGCCTTAAAAACAACCAACTTTCTTGGTATTAGCGAGGCCAAAAGTTTGCATTTGTGATAGTCCTATGACCCACGACTCAGCTGGCTTGCCAAATATGCCCGCGCCCTATTTGGTTGATCGAGGGATTGTGGTCAGAAAGTCAGATATGCTTAGACTCCTTAACGATTTGGGTCAGGTTGCTTACACACATGTCCAAGAAAAGAGCGTGCTTAGTCAAGGCACGGGCTATGTGATGGATGTGTTTGCTGAACCCGAAGCGTCTACGCTGGTTGCCAATCAAAGCCTTTATCTCAACGTCTATAGCTTCGACTATATTCAGCTAGAAAAGCTGCCAAATGAGCAGGCATGTTTCAAATTATTTCAAGATAGTCGCTGCCTGCAGCTAATTCCCTTGACTTCACCGGTGAGAGATCAGGCTAAGCGGGACCTTGACGCTGCCACCATTGAAGAAATTGTTGCTGAAGCGCTTTCCGCCAGTTGGGATGCCTGTCTAGATGACGACGGGCCGCTGGCCTGAGGGCGCATTATCGGCTATTATCGCCAGCTTTAGGTAACAAAGACTCTCCCGCCCGCATAAAATAAGCAGGCTGAGGGGATAATCACGCTTTTGGTGAACGCAGGTGCCAAAAGCGAGCACATGGCCTCTTAAAGCTGGCGTCTTGGAGTAGCCGTTTTGCATCAGTTCGAGTACCAGGTAAAAGCCACTTGTCGTCACACCAAGGCGCGGGCAGGCTGCTTCCAAACACCGCACGGCATCGTGGAAACGCCTCGCTTTATGCCGGTCGGCACCCTCGCCAACGTGAAGACAATGACCCCCGAACAGCTGCAGCACACGGGAGCGCAGATGGTGCTGGCCAATACCTATCACTTGCATTTACAGCCGGGAGAATCCCTGATTGCTAAAGCCGGGGGCGTGCACCAATTTATGGGCTGGCACGGCCCTATGCTGACGGATTCTGGAGGCTTTCAGGTATTTAGCCTGAGCGAGATTCGCACTATTTCGGAAGCTGGGGTAAAGTTTCGATCGCCCCGCGACGGTCGCATCATCGATATGACGCCCGAGGAATCCATTCGCATTCAGAATGCGCTGGGGGCCGATGTGATTATGGCCTTTGACGAATGTCCCCCCTATCCCGCCAGTCGAGAAGCGGTCGAGGTCGCCACTGACCGCACCTATCGCTGGCTCCAGCGCTGCATAGCCGCCCACCAACGCTCGGATCAGGCGCTTTTTGGGATTGTGCAGGGGGGCGTTTATTTAGATCTGCGGGCTCAGGCCGCCACTGCCTTAAGCCAGTTGGATTTGCCGGGATATGCAATCGGCGGCGTGAGCGTCGGTGAACCTCCGGAGCTAATTGAAAAAATCGTCCGCGCGACCACGCCCATGCTGCCGCTGCACAAGCCGCGCTATCTGATGGGCGTAGGTACCCATCGCGAAATGGTGCAGGCGATCGCCGCCGGCATGGATTTGTTTGACTGTGTGATTCCCACCCGTCTGGCTCGCCACGGTACGGCCATTGTGCAGGGCGATCGCTGGAACCTAAAAAACGCTCGCTTTCGTGAAGATCTTGCCCCAATCGATCCGGCCTGCAGCTGCTACACCTGCCGCAACTTTAGCCGTGCCTACCTCTGCCACTTAATTCACGCCCACGAAACCCTGGTCCACACCCTCTTGTCTATCCATAACATCACTGAACTGGTCAACTTTACCCAGCGCATTCGTCAGGCTATTTTGAGCGATCGCTTTGTGGAAGAGTTTGGCGACTGGCTAACCCCCGCGTCTCAGACCGCTGAAGACCTGTAGCGAAGGGCAAAGGGAGAGGCTGGTGGAGTAGATGAGATCGGTGAAGTAGGTGAGGGGGTATGAGGGTAGTTGGGTAGCAGGAGGGTGGGTAATGTTGGGGCGAACGGCCGTTCGCCCGTACGGGATCTTGGTGGAGCCTGTTCGAAGGGCTTGGGCGGCTGATAGTTAAGAACCAAGAACAGAAAATCAAGAGCGAAGGATTAAGAGACAGGAGCAAAGAACCCGTTATCTATCACCCAGTCACCTTATTACTCTGCCTCCCCTTTTTCGAATTCCGCCCTCTGCCCGTCGAATTCCAAATCATCTTGGCAAAGGCGAGATAGCCTGACATGCTGGTAGGAGAACGCAGAAGAGAGAGGCGATCGCGTGCTGGATCTGAAAACCATTCGACAAAATTTGGCCGAGGTGCAGACCGCATTGAACCGTCGCGGCGGCGGCTATGATCTGCAGGTCGTGACGGATCTAAACCAGCGGCAGCGTGATATTGAAGGCACGCGATCGCAGCTCCAGGCCCGCAGCAACGAAATTGGTAAAGCCGTGGGTCAAAAGATTCGTGAAGGTGCCGATCCTAAAGGTCCGGAAGTCGCCGCTCTACGGGAAGAGGGGAATCAAGTCAAAGCTGAACTAGGGGAATTGGAGCCCCAAGAACGGCAGCTCAAAGCCGAAATTGAAGCAATTTTGCTGGGCATTCCCAACCTACCCAGCGCCACCACCCCTGACGGTAAAGACGAGTCCGAAAATGTGGAAGTGCGCCGCTGGGGCGATGAGTACCTGCCCGCCGACAGCACCGTCCTCAAGCCTCACTGGGAAGTGGGCGAAGCGATGGGAATTCTGAATTTTGAGCGATCGGTCAAAATCGCCCAAAGCCGCTTTGTGGCATTGCTAGGCGTGGGTGCCGCGTTGGAACGAGCGCTGATTACCTACATGCTTGACCGCCACACCCAGCACGGCTATACCGAAGTCATTCCCCCCTATCTTGTCAATACGGCCTCTCTGACGGCGTCGGGCCAACTGCCTAAGTTTGCCGATGAAAGCTTTCAGTGTCGCAATGACGATTTATGGCTTTCTCCCACCGCCGAGGTGCCTGTCACCAACCTGCACCGTGACGAAATCCTCAACGCGGAAGATTTGCCGCACCACTACTGTTCATTCACCCCTTGCTTTCGGCGCGAGGCGGGCAGTTACGGTCGCGACACTCGGGGGCTAATTCGCCTGCATCAGTTCAACAAGGTCGAGATGTACAAGTTCGTGCGGCCCGAGACTTCCGAAGACGAACATCAAGCCCTAGTCAAAGATGCCGAAGCGATTCTTCAGGGCCTGAAGTTGCCTTACCGGGTGATTGAACTTTGTACCGGCGACTTGGGTTTCTCTGCCAACAAAACTTACGACTTGGAAGTGTGGCTGCCCTCCTCTGGCACCTATCGGGAAATCTCTAGCTGCTCCAACTGTGGAGACTTTCAGGCACGAAGAGCCAATATTCGCTTCAAGGAAGCAGGGAAAAAAGGCACCCAGTTTGTCCATACGCTGAACGGTTCAGGCCTGGCGATCGGTCGCACCATGGCCGCCATTTTGGAAAACTATCAGCAGCCCGACGGCTCGGTGAAGGTGCCGGAAGTGTTGCAGCTCTATATGAATCGCGAGTGGCTTTAAGCCAGGGTCATTCTGAACGGCTCTAGTCTTTTACTACCAAATCTCAACATACAAGGAAATGAAGAACAGGGAGCAGGGAAGAGGAAGCGGAGAAATGAGTGGATTTTATGTTTTGAGACCGGTTCTCTTTTCTAGAGCTGCAGAGGTTGGAACTGAAGGCGTTGGGATGAAAACGGCTGCAAATCTACAATCTAAAATCGAGAATTGATATTAGAGTTGTTGTGAATTAGTGTAGTCTCTGAAGCAAGACACCATCTACCTGCCGTTGGGTCTCTTTAGGCGGCCATCAGATAAAAGTTCCAAAGCCCAGCGGCAGTCAACATGAAGCGATCATCAAAATTCTCCCTTGCGATTGCGATAGACCTGCGCCGCAATCCCATAGCGTTTGAGGCCGCTAAAGGCATGCTCGACCACCACCCGCTCCTGCGCCAGGGCACGGTTTTCGGCTTTTTGCTCAGCGGTGAGCTCGCCTCCTTTCGGTCTCTTGTGCAGAATCTCCACATTCACATACTCATTTTGTAATCCTTGAAAGCCGGAATCGTCTTGAATTTTCACCTCATCGGGAATCCATGCCGCCCAGCCTTCGGTATTCAGAATGCCTTTGTCATGAGTTTTGCCCGGATAGGCTTGGCTCATGACCAAAATGCGGCGGTCAGGGGCCACCCTGCCTAGGTGACTGCGAGTATGCCGTTTCTGCTTGCCCGAATAATCGGTTTTCTGTTGCTCATAGTCTTGGACCCGTTGAATCGGGCGTTCGGTCCCATCGAGCATCACCCGCTCAACGGTGGGAAAGGCCTCGACAAACTCTTCAAGTCTTGTGAGTTGGCGTTTCGGCAGCGCCAGTTTCTCCCCTAAGGCTTGTTCCAACAGCGGCTGGAGTCGATGCATCCAGCGATTCGCTTGCGAGCGATCCAGGTCAAACAGCAGACCGGCTAAATCAAAGGTGGGGTAAACCTTGAAGTAGAACAAGATAAAGAACCGCTTCGTCTTTACCGTGGCTAATCGGGGTTTGCGACCTGCTCCCGTGGCCCGTTGACGCGTCTGAGAACTCCGACGGGGTACTTCCGCTGCGGTCAGGGCTTGCGTAAAGGCCGGTTTCAGTGCCTCAAAGGCTTTCAGGTTGAGGCCAGTCAGAGCCCGGAGGAGACGATCATTCTTGAAGACTCATTGGAAATTCAGCATGGCACCACTCGATTCGATTCCTCTCTGGACATTATCCTCTAATTCACAACAGGTCTAATCTCCGAACTACCAGAGAGAAGAGTTGGCGTATCTAGAGATGACCGCTCAAGAGAGTATTAAACGTCAAGTACATAGACGTGTCGCGACCACTAGATAGTTGGGTTGACAGCTCTGCGAGCGCGATCTGCAACTGAAACGCATAGTTGTCGCGACAACCATGATGCGTGCTCCGCACAGGCTTCGCCAACGAAATGACAACTATGAGCGCTAATGCCGTCAAACTTGTTCTGAGGTATTGGCTTTAGTTGAGCGAGTGGCTGCTGCCCGTTTGCGATAGCTATCGGTATAGATTTCGACAATCAAGGCATGATGCACCAGGCGATCAACCGCTGCGACGGTCATCATGTCATCCGCAAAGATGGTGTCCCATTGACTGAAGGGCTGATTGGCCGTGATGAGCAGGCTGCGTCGCTCGTAGCGATGGGCAATCAGTTCAAAGAGGACCGAGGTTTCGGCCTCCGACTTTTTGACGTCGCCAAGGTCATCAATGACGAGCAAGTCAAAGCAGTCCAGCTTGTGGAGCAAAGCGGGCAATTGCAACTGCAACTTAGCCTGCTGCAATGCTGTACCAATGCCGTCGCGGTGAAGAATTTAGCCCGCTTGCCCAGTTCGACGATAGCTCGCGCGAGGGCGGCGGCCAAATGGGTCTTCCCCACTCCGGAAGGTCCGAATATGAGACAGTTTTCGGCGCGCTCTAGCCAATCGGTATCGGTGGCCAGTTGCATCAAAGGGGCGGGATTGAGCTTCGGCACATGGTCTCAGTCAAAGTTGGAAACCGTTTTGGCGGCGGGCAGTTGGGCTTCTTGCAGGGCGCGTTTGAGGCGCATACTCCAGCGTCGGTCCATCTCCAATACTCAAAGAGAAGCCGCTTCGCGTCTACGCAGAGTGCTAGCAAGAACTGAGCGTAAGACCACTGTTCTTGCATGGCCTGATGTTCCTAGGGTTTCCCAATGCTGAAGCATGTGGGAGAGGCGCAAGCGTTTGAGGTGAAGGCTGAGACTCTGGTAAGGACTCGCAGGCGGCGTCTGGCTGGAGGAGTTGGTCATAGTCTTTCAAGTCATGTTGTTGCACCTGCACAGTCGGTAGAGTCGTTTCCTTCAAGAGCTGAAAGTGTCGCTGCAAGGTGGATAAAGTTAGGGTGCCCGCAGCCAGTTGAGCCGCTAGGTACTCGGCGACGACAGCTTCTTTGTCCTGAGTAGCGGCGATGTAGAGGTAATGGACTTAGGTATCAAAGGTAAGGTCGCGCTGATTACGGGAGGCGATTCG
>ERZ1740058.296-NODE-296-length-41880-cov-7.594501_pt1 | contig 41880 bp, 20 predicted proteins | sample MGYA00581745_ERZ1740058 | MGnify/ENA primary metagenome ERZ1740058 (study PRJEB43018, sample SAMN04849742) | marine metagenome | isolation source: floating plastic debris | place: Pacific Ocean | collected 2008-08-30 | study: EMG produced TPA metagenomics assembly... | reverse complement strand
TACTCACTACTTAATACTCACTACTTAATACTCACTACTTAATACTCACTACTTAATACCACCTACTACTTACACCTTCAAATCCTCTCCCTCAGACTTCGCTACAATCACTGCGCCACAGCTATCACTCCATACGTTGGTGGTAGTCCGAAGCATATCTAAGACTCTATCTACTGCTAGTACCATTCCGATACCTTCTAGTGGAAGCCCTACAGCAGTGAGAATCACTGAGATCATCACCAAACCTGCCATAGGAATACCCGCTGCTCCAATAGAAGCCAGTAGGGCGGTCATTACTACAATCACTTGCTCGCCCAAGCTCAATGAAATTCCATAAGCCTGCGCAATAAACATCGCTGCTACACATTCATAAAGTGCTGTACCGTCCATATTGATCGTAGCGCCCAACGGTAAAGTAAAGCTGGTAATCTTATTAGAAACGCCACTCTTTTGCTCTACTGCCGTAAGAGTAAGAGGCAACGTAGCACTAGAAGAAGAAGTAGAAAAGGCGGTGAGGAGCGGAGTAGCCATATTTTTAAAGTGCGCCAAGGGATTGACTTTCCCCACAAAGCGCATCAACAAGGGAAGCGTAATGAAGAAATGAAAACCCAATGCTGCCACAACCGCTACCATATACTTTCCTAAACTAGCCGCCATCGCGGACAAGGCTGCACTATCGCCTGCTTGTTCTGCCACAATCGCTGCTACCAAGCCAAAAACACCCAATGCCGTAAATTTGATGATGAACATAGTGATTTGCATCATCACCTCAAAAGTGGCATTGAAGAAGTTGGTCAATTGTTGGCTATATTTTTCTTGTACTTTTGTAATAAAAAAGCCAAATAAGATGGCAAAAAAGATAATGGAAAGCATATCTCCTTTGGTAAAAGCATCAAATACATTGGTGGGAATCATGTTAAGCAGCGTATCTCCAAAAGAACCGCGTGCCTCTTCTAGCCCTTCTACTTCGGCAGCATTGCCAATCGGTGCACCCACGCCTGGCTGGATAATATTTACAAATACCAACCCTGTGACAATGGCAAAAACACTGGTGGTTAAGTAGTACAAGACAGTTTTACCGCCCAATCGTCCTAAGTTTTCTCCATTACCCAAATTGGCAATACCCGAAATGATAGAGCTGAGAATAAGCGGTACGATAATCATTTTGAGGGCGCGTAAGAAAATATCGCCCATCCAACTCACATAATCGATGGGAGTATGCTTGGCTAGCTCGACGAGCTTTTTTTGGTCTTTTTTGGTCAGTGCAGGGTAGGTAGTTTGTAGTTTTTCTTCGAAACCTTTACTGCTTTGAAAGCTTTCTCCTTTTAACTGGGATAGTTGGGGAAGGATTTTTTCTTTTTCTTCAAAGCTTGTCACCTTTGCCTGTTCTATATCTTCTTCTGTAATCTCATAACTCACTGGAAACAAGATACCTGCAATGGTTGCTAGTACCAGTGCAATGATGATTTGCCAATGCAACGCAATTTTCATAAAGGTCGGTTTAGATATTAATAAGGCTCGAATTTATACTTTTTCTATGATTTTTAAAATTTAACCTAGTAATGCCTCATCTAGAAGAGAAGTAATATTCCTCATCGCTTTACCATAGGAAGTGGGCGCAGAGGGTGGCTAAGCCAATGTTTCAGAAACCGCTTTGCAATTATGACCTGAAAGCCCTCCAATGGGAATTGCTCTCGAAGCACTTTGAGATAGGAAGTTGATATCCCAAATCGCTTGACCCCGAAAGAGAGATCAATCAGGTCTGCTTTCCTAAAAGGTTCTACGAGTTGGTTAAATTTACCTTTGTAAGGGGTGAGTTTATGATGAAAATCGATCATCGAGTTAATTTCTTCCTGCCAAGTATCTAATGCCTGTTGCTGAAGGTATTCATTCACCAAAGCAATAGAAGGAGAGAGGTAATCGAAGGTAGGAACTGTCCATAAACCTAAGTCGTGAAATACTGCGGTAATGGCTATTTTCTCCTGTTCTATCTCACTGACTTGCTGTTTTAAGTGACAGGTAAGGTAGGCGACACGCTTTACGTGATGTTGGTAAGCAGTAAAGTCTTTCCCAATGGTAGTTTGGTAAGGGAAGAGGAGCTCAGATATTCGCCGATCAAGTAGAGATAAATCCATAGGTAAGATAAGAAGAAGTACAGCTTCTTTTACATATAGCAACTGGTGGACACTAGAATGGTTAGTGAAGTATCAATAAAATACAAGTAGAAATACGTGACTATAGCAAAAATATAATGTAGGCTGAGTGTTGCAAAAAGTAAAAGAATGAAGTAATAAAAAGTTAATATATAAAATTGTTAACATATGTTTTTATGTGTCTTTTTTATATTAACTTAGCGCTTCGTTACCAAAACGAAAATAAAGAACATTAAACCTTATCAAATTCTTATGAAAAAGTTTTTTCTAATTGCTTTGCTGGCAATAGTATTCCAACCTGTTGTGAAAGCGCAGTATGGTACTTACAAAGAGTATAGTACTTTGAAGCTCCAAGCACCTATTGCAGCAGCTAATAATTACTGTAGGGCCATCTTCTCAAACCACTTACTTTGGAATTTCAATATTAATCGTTGGGAATTCAAAACGGGTACTAGTGGGATTACAGATGGAGCAGCTATGCTGATGGGTAATAACGGTAGCATTTATTTCTTAGCTTACAATTCTGTTGGAGGTGCAAGTAGAACTATGACAGATACACAGCTTAAAGATGGTACAAGGCTTTATATAAGAGGTGATGGTAAAGTAGGCATAGGCACCCATAACCCTTCTCCTGATCATCTCCTTAGCGTCAGTGGTAAAATCATTTCTGAGGGTGTGCGCGTAAACGCAGTAGCAAACTGGCCCGATTACGTATTTCTTCCTACTTATAAACTGCGCCCACTTAGCGAGGTAGAATTGTACATCAAGCAACACAACCACTTACCCGAAGTACCTGCTGCGTCAGCAGTAGAAAAAGAAGGGATCAACTTGGCCGAAATGAATGCGACTTTACTTAAGAAGGTAGAGGAATTGACCTTGTACTTGATTGAGCAAGACAAGGAAATTAATCAATTAAAAAAGGAAGTAAAAGAACTAAAAAGAAGTAAATCATGAAAAAAATTCTTGCAGTTATTTCCCTGATAGCCCTTTTTCAAGAAAGTGCGCAGGCGCAGTATGGTACTTACGGTGAGTATGCTTCAGCCAAAATACAATTTCCAGCAGATGCTTCCAATGGGTATGCAAGGGCTTTATTCTCAGGTCAAATACTATGGAATTTCAATACGGATAGATGGGTATTCACTAGAAATGCAGCTAATAATGATGGAGCAGCTATGTTAGTGGAAGGTAATGGGCATATAAGTTTTATATCGTTCGCTGGTATGGGAAACTCTTCAAGAACTATGAATGATGCTGAGTTTAAGGCTGGAACAAAGCTTTACATCAATAATGATGGTAGAGTAGGGATAGGCACACGCAGTCCTTCTCTTGGCTACCTCCTTAGCGTCAGTGGTAAAATCATTTCTGAGGGTGTGCGCGTAAACGCAGTAGCAAATTGGCCTGACTACGTGTTTCTTCCTACTTATAAACTGCGCCCACTTAGCGAGGTAGAACTTTATATTAAGCAACATAAACATCTACCCGAAGTACCTGCAGCAGCAGAGGTAGCAAAAGACGGCATCGACTTGGCCGAAATGAATGCAACTTTACTTAAGAAGGTAGAGGAATTGACCTTGTACTTGATTGAGCAAGACAAGCAGCTAAAGAAACAGAATGAGACGATCAAGGAGTTGCAAAAGGAGGTAGAGGCGTTGCAAAAGTAGCGATAGCCGCTTGATGAAAATACTTCATTGATGAAAAGCCATTAATCAATCGACGATTTGTTAATGGCTTTTCTTATGATAGCTACCTAATAAGACTCACTGTTCCTCTATACATCTTACCTTTAAAGTCTAGGGAGTAAAAATAAACGCCCGTTGCTATATCAACTCCATTCCAACGGAAGTTTTTGTCATTACTTTGATAAACTTCCTTTCCCCAACGGTTATAAATAGTAATCCCCTGAAAGCTAAAAAGGCAGTTTTCAGGAGGGAGTTGCTCAAAATAAAACTCATCGTTGAAGCCGTCGTCATTGGGTGAGAATACATTGGCTGGGGCGAAGCCTTCGTCTGAAAAAAAGACATCGCTTACTTGTAGGGTCACGCTAAGTAAAGTCTGCTCGTCACAATTGCTAATATCTTCTGCAATAAAATCAATTAAATAAGTATCGCTCTGCCCATTGCTTGTAGTGAGGCTGCAGTCAGGCTGCCATAAAAAGGTCGATTGCACACTTTCCTTGCCTATTACTTCTGGAAAGACGGCCCCTACAGCCGCTAAGTCAAAGCCGTTGCCTACAGCAAAAAGGCGGATGCTATCCTCATCCAAATCAAGTGCATTAACCTCGAAAGTAATTAGCTCGTCGATCAAAAAGCTGCCTTGTAATCCTGGTAACGTAGCACTTACAATTGGAAGTTGATTCGGCGCTGGTATCGGGAGTAACTGTACTCGTAAAATCGCTTGGTTGGGATCAGGGCAAGCACCATCTGAGGCAATTACATCGAAAATATAGGGACTATTATCCTCTTTAAAGAAACAGCGATCCCAGCATAACTGAAAACTTGCGCTGCCATCTTCGCCAATGAAACCTTCCACCCGAGGAAATAAAGTAGGGGGAAGTACATCCTCCGTAGTTGAAATGGCTTGTAGGGTAATCTTATCGCCAATATCTAAATCGTTCACTTCCAGATCAAAACAGAGCTCATCGTCTGGTTGTAAAGTGATCAAGTCATTCTCAACATAAGGCTGTCCATCTTGTAAAAACATTTGTATACTAGGCGGTTGAAAAGGCGAGCATACCAATACAAGTAATTGAAAATCGATGATCGTTTCCCCTATTTTAATATCATTCCTGAACTCCTCGCATCGAATGGCAAATACAAACAATCCTGGATCAGTGGGTGTCATAAAGAGTCGACCAGTATTCGCCTCAATACCAAGGGCGGGTGCTCCGGGAATGGCTTGGGTACTGTTAAATCCCGTAGTCCAGTCCACTAGCTGAGGAGGAAAAGGGTATTCAGCCGGCGGTGGCGGAATAGGATTGTTAAAAAAGCTTTCTCCTTTTTGTGGAGTTACCAAACTATAAGCTAGCCGGTCTCCATCAGCATCTACACCACCAAAATTGAGTTCAAAAGGGCGATCAACGCAAGCAAAATCACCCAAGAAATTACTAAAAGTAGGACTAGAGTTGATGAAGCGTTCACCTGAACGTGTGACAGGTGGAAAAGCTAGGTAAAAGATATTTCCCACATCTTCGGGTGTTTCTATGTTTTCAATGGCTGCATTTCTACAACAACGCTCCCAAATAACGTAGTAACCGGCTGCTTCTCGATAAGTTTCTTCGGAAAGTACAATACTAGTACTATAACGAATGAGTTCAATGGCCAAGCCATCACCTGCACAAGCATCATTCGAGTAAGGCAGGACTGCTTCTGAAACCAATGGAAGTGCTATCAGTGCTAAGCGTTGATGATTACTTCTACTGTAAATCCCTACCTCAATTACTGCATCTATATCAGCCAGCCCTTGGTCGATGGGCGCTCTATCAATAAAAAGATTAAGAGAAAGCTGGTAGTTAAAGCCTTCTGAATGCACCAGTTCAAAGTGTCCACCCACGATGTGAGAAGCCTCTAAGCAGAAAGTCAAGAAGCTGAAAAATAAGACACAAAGGCCTTTTTTCATAAAGACAAAAATTTGTTAACGTCACAAAGTTATAAAAAGTTAGGAAAGCCTTATATTTGCCTACCGTTAAATGGCATGGTAAACATATGCACACTTGGAAACTTACATTAATAGTCTTATTAGTCCTATCTTCTAACCTTTACGCACAGAAGAGAACTGTTGAAATAAAAGAAAAACTAGAGGACAAAGCCGAAATTCCTAAGGTAAAGGAAGAGGCGCTTCATTTGGTAAAAGAAAAGGTGAAGCTTGATACACAGCTTGTAAAAAATCAGAAAGATTATTTCAACCAGAAAGTAAAGAAGAAGTATAGCTTGCTAAAAGATGTGTACGATGCAGAGAGAGATACGCTTCGTAAATGGAGGCTGCCTCCACTCTTTCGTTTCAATACTGGAGAGGCTACGCTGCTACAGCAAATAGCACAGCGCGAAGGAAACTTTCCCGTTGACAATCCAGCGAATTTCACCCGCCTTACGCTCAATACGAGTGCACAAGTGCTAGGCGTACCATTCTTGGTACAAGCCCTGCATAGTACTGAGCAACAACATTTGCCTTCACAACCGATGAACCGTTTCTCAGTAAGCCTCGATGTAGCTACTTGGAAACAGCAGGTAGATAAGCGTATTGATGATCGGCTAGCGACATTAGAGAGTACGTTGCAAGTAGAAGAACTAAAAAAACTAGAGCAACTATACGATTTGTATGAAGAAGGAGATATCCCTTTTCTAGATAGCAAAGCGCTCGCACAAGAACTCAAAAACTTAGAGGCTTACCAACAAATAGATAGCTTGAAACAGGTAGCGAAAGCACTTCCACAAGATATTCAAGAACGTGCTGAGGAAGAAGCAGAAAACTTGAAAGAGAAAGGAGAAACAGAGATAAAGCAGCGGCAAGAAGCTTACGAAAAGCAAGCCCAAGAAAAACTCGATAAGAAAACCGAGAAAAAATCTCAGAAAATTAACAAATACTTAAAGAAGAAAGATCTTACTCTCCAGAAGTTAAGGCGCCTGCAACATTTGTATGACTCTGTACAGCGTGTAGCCCCAGAGGCCATCGCCGACTACGAAACCTATATGATTCTTAAAGCGCTAAAAGAAGGAAATAGAGAAGAGGCCATGCAAAGAGCTAAAAAATACAATATTATCTCTCTCCCTGAGCGTCTTGCAGCGAGCTTACATACCCTTACTGTAGGAACCGTTTACCCTACTCACGGTGAATATGTGATCAACGGACAACCACTAGAAGGGGCAGAAGTAGCCCTCCAGATGGGTAACTTGTACCTTGGTTATGCAGGTACTAGAAATCTACGTGCTGTCCCCGAACAAGCTACCTTCGAACGTAAAATGAATATTATCAGCGCTGGTGTAGGGAAAAAGGAAGAAGATCACTTGATTTTTTCTTATATGAGTGCCAGCGACGACCCTAATTCTTTTCAGGGTGATCGGGTGGTAAGAAGTATTGGAGATACGACCTTCTATAATCGACCTCGTAAGAACTACGTGCTGGATGCCCATTTCTCGTTCAGCCCTACTTCATTTTTGAGTGTAGAAGGAGAAGCTGCCTACAGCCTTACGGCTATGGACCTGTACAGTCAGTCTATTAGCTTTGGCGACTTGTTCAACAGTATGTCCGCCAATACAACGGACACCGCTCTAGTACAGGCAGGAAAAGCTTACAGCCTTACAGGGCATGCCGAAGTAAGGGCAGGTACACGGCTCTCCTTAAAACTATACGAGGTAGATGCCACTTTCTATTCTTTAGGTGTACCTTTTCTAATGAATGGGGTTCGGGGCTACGAAGCCTCTTTAGAGCAGAGCTTCTGGCAAGGACAGCTAGTAGTACGCCCTTTCTTTGGAGAAGCTCGTGGCAACACAGAAGAAACGAGTAACAGTACGATGGTCACCTATGGAGCACAAGCCAGCATTACTCCACAAGGGCTTCCTTATGGGGCAGTAGACTACCGAATGACTCAAATGACCAATGGTTTTTTAAATACAACCGAGCTCTGGAACATCCAAGCAGGGTATGATTACCGACTGGAAGGAATAAACTTCAATAGTAGTCTGGTAGCTTCGCTTCAGGAAAGTAAAAATGAAGGTACAATAGGTGAGACAGTGATACCACCAGAAAACATAGCCACGAAGGCGCACGTCTACACACTCAACCAAACCGCCACCTTTAACTTCCCTTTGATGGCCAACCTTAATGTTTCTTACCGAGACCTAGTAGGTGGGATAGAAGCAGGACAATGGATTGCGGTTGGTACAGAGCTAAGTTACAGCTACAAGGGTATCTGGGAAAATAGTGTTGGTTTCTCATTGGGTAGAAACCAAGACGGAACGAATAAGCAAAGTGCTTTGCTGCGCTCTTCCGTTAAGTTCTTGAAAAAAATGCATTTTACTGCAACTGTAGAAAACACACAATTTGAGGCACAAGAAACCATTCAAAACTACCAAGAGTTTAGGAGTGGTTTTATGCTAGGATACACCTTCTAATAGTTTATTTCTGATGTTGTCTATTAGGTGTTTTCAAAGCATATTCTTGCATATAAATATCTTATAATGAGATACTTGCAATAAAGAAGAAAGTTAACTATTTATTCAATAAGAAGTTTATGTTAAATATGAAATAAAGTGATTGTTTCCTTTGTAATCCTAAGAAATACTCATACATTTGTATCGTCCTAGCAATATCGTCTTATGGTTAAATATATAACTACATTACTAACTTACTTACTCTTGTGTATTACTACTTATGGTCAAATTACACAAAGACCTAATCTGATTTATCCTGGTGATGAAGACTTGATTAGGATAGTCAATCCTACGTTCAGTTGGACTACCAGTAATAGCTTAAATCATAGTTATGAGGTGAAAATAGTACAGCTCCTACAAGGGCAAACACCTCAGGCAGCTATTCAAGCGAATCCGCCAGTGTATGTAGGTAATGTGAACACAAATTTACTACCTTACCCGCTAATCGCTCCAAAGCTAGTGAAAGGGAATACCTATGCTTGGCAAGTGCGTATGAAATATCAAGTAGGGGTGGGAGAGAGAAACGAGGAGCGCGTATCACCTTCTGAGGTACGTTCTTTTACTATTGCTGATCTGATTGAGGAAAAGTGTGTAGCGCAGTTGCGAGAAGCGATTGCACCAGAAGTATATGTAGTGCACGATGCAAACCTCGATTTTCAGTTTAATACAAAAAAGAGTGTAGAACAAGTAGGGGTGAGTTATCAAATCATAGATATGAATCAAAAAGTAGTGGTGGAGGGTGTAGAACCTGAAAAAGCTTCTGAAGAAGGCGTGTATACTATATACTTCCAACGCTATGAGCAGTTAAGAAAACGGAAACTGAGGAACAAATTTCTGACACTAGTAGCAACAAGCCAAAGTGATGATAAATTCTACCTAAAGTTTGCGCTAAATTAATAATTATTAGTGAAAAACAGTCCCACAGACAACACTACCGGGGAGGATAGTGTACAAATAAGGGATATATAAATTGTAATGAAAAATACGAAGGTATTTTACGTAGTCTCATTAGGTCTACTAGTAATATGTATAATTGCCTTGGTTTGGCAACATAGGCAAATACCCAAGATTGGATTTGTAAGAACAGGCTACCTCGTGGAGGAGTACATAGGGATGAAAGAAGCCATTGCTACGCACGAAAAAGAAGTAGCTCAGTGGCAACGTAACGTAGATACACTAGAAGTAAGCCTGAAAAATACAATCCAACAGTTCCAATATGAGGCAGATAAGCTGCCTGAAACGGTATACAAGGAAAGGGTAGTCTACATTGAAAAGCAAAAAGAGGCGCTAGAGCGGTACAGAAGGGCTACTCAAGAAAAGATAGCCAGTAGTGAAGAAGCAGTACTCGCTACACAGCTAGAAGAGATTAACGCGTTCATAGAAGCTTACGGAAAGGAACATCACTATGATGTGATACTAGGAACCACCTCTTCTGGAAGCCTTTTATACGGAAATGAACAGAATGACATTAGCGAAAAACTATTAGAGGCGCTGAACGCGTCCTACAAGAAATGAAAACAGTTACAAACGTAGTATGGCTACTAAGCCTGATAAGCCTACTGGGCTGTCAGACAGAGCTTAAGACAGAAGCAGCCTATTTTCGTTGGCTCAACCAAGCAGAAAACGGCTTGGTACAAGTGGTAGAAAAAAAAGGCACTGTGTTGAAAGCCAAGTTCTTACCTAGTACTTACTTGGCTTACAAAGAAATACAATCATTGCCTGCTACTACTTCTTTCGATAGCCTTCATCAACAGTATGATCAAGACCTTACCTTTACTATTTCTATAGAAATCACAGAGGGGAATCCGATGTACAAAGGCGTGAGTGATTACGCTGATTATCAAGAACGTGTCAATGTACTCAACTTTAGTGCAGATCAACACATCTACCTGAAGAGTAAAGGAAAAATCTACTACCCCACGCTGCATACTTTCGAGAATACTTATAATGTTTCACAAAAGAAACTACTCTATGTAGTATTTAATAAGACACAGGGCACACAAGATATTCTAAAGGCCGAAGAAGTTACCCTCGTTTTTGACGATAAAATATTTAATACAGGGAAAGCCAGTTTTAATTTCAAAACGGCTGACCTTACCCATATTCCTACAGTAACCCTTATTGAAAAGCTTAGAAAAGATGAAAAGTAAAATTATCAAAGGAGTCGCTATCTTCTTAGCACTCAATATGCTCATCGATACCATCCTCATCGGAACTGCCTTTGCGCTTACCTCAGGGCCTTCTTCTCCAGAGTTTACCGATTTTGAGCCAGTGGCCACTACCGATATGGTCAATCTTTTTTCAGGAGACTTTAACTATAACCTACCTGTCATCAATATTCCTGGTCCCGATGGAGGAGGTTATGCCTTATCTCTTTCTTACCATAGTGGGAGTACTTCCGAGACAGAAGCCTCTTGGGTAGGACACGGCTGGTCGTTGAATCCAGGCGCTATTAATCGAAATACACGTGGTTTCCCTGATGATTATAAAAACACCGATGTAAAAAGATACAGTAAAAACAGAGTCAACTGGTCGGGAAGTGTACAAAATAGTGTTGGCGTAGAGATTTTCGGTAAAAAAGAGTCGGAAGAGAAAAGCGATAGCAGTAACACACTGGTAAGGGGTGGAAGCATATCTGCTAATACTACTATTCGCTTTAATAACCGACAGGGCTTTACTCGTTACTATGGCTTGGGTTTAGGAGCAGCGGGTGTTGCCAACCTAAGTGTCAATAGAAGTGCACAAGGGGTTACCTATGGCGCTAACATTAATGTAGCTAGAATTCTCATGAGAGCTCCTGCAGCAATCACTGAAAGAGAAAAGAGCCTAATGGATAAAGATACCTATGATGAAGAAGTTGCAACAAGAGCTTTAAAAAGAAGAATGCAGGGGCTTGTTTCTTCAACTGTTTCTTCCTTTACAAGTACATATGGCATCTATAGTTTTGCTTATGAAACACGTGCTACTAGTTTGGCAAGGTACAAAGGGATGTCTTTCAACTGGACAAGCTCGGTTACTGCCAACATAGCACCCTTTCCGTTAGGACCAAACGTAGGTCTTACTGGTAATTTTAATCTACAAGAGAGCGAGCCTTTTCGTACTTATAAGGCCAATGGCTTCATGAATAATCCCAAAAGAGCAGAAAATGCCTATCCAAGTCTACAGGGAAGTGAGGCCTATGCAGGGGCAGATGTACTAAGCGACTACTATGTAGAGAGAAGTAGCCCTTACAACAATCAAGAACTTTACTTAGGGATTCCCTTTAATAATGCCGACTATTTTTTAGTGGTAGGAGAAGGGCTTAATGGAAGCTTCCGTTATCATCCTTACAAGGTGGGACATTACTACCCGAACTTTCTTGAAAATAGAACCCGTATTGGGCAAATTGGCTTTGACCTTCACATTGGAAGTGCCTTCGGTTTTGGCGCTGACTTTGGAGTAGGTTCACAACGCTCGATCGTTTCAGATTGGAGTCGTCAAGGCAATACAGACCAGTATCAGTTTAATGAAGAAGGTTTTATGCGTTTTTCAAACGACATGGGCGGTAGTGTAGAATATGGTGTAAGCGACGAAACCCAAAATAATACAGCCATAGGCTATGCTAGTCTACAAGGAAGAGCGCCCATTGTTAACAACATAGGAACAGATTTAAACCTAGACAAAGCCTCTAGCTCTTCTTCTATTGCTTTCCATACGTTTCAACAGTTACAAGACGATCCAGACAGTCAATTTGATAAAAATGCAAAAATTAATGTAAGCAACGCCACCAATCCTGAGTCAATTGTAGAGGTTTCTGTATTTAATTCTAGTGGTGCTAACTACGTATACGGACAACCCGTATTTGCTAGAAATGAGGCGAACTTAAGCGTAGACGTAAACAGCGGAAATCCTAAAGATGCTTCCGATACTTACGTATATAGAAACCTCAGTTTAAGAAACAGTAACAATGAGTACGAAGCCAACACTGATCCACATACAGTATTACAAGGAGAAATTAGAAATACGCCTTATGCGGTCAATTATCTGATGACCCAAATCACTACGCCAGACTACATAGACATCAACAATAATGGCCCTGACGATAAAGATTTTGGTGGATGGACAAGATTTGCTTACCGACAAAAATATGGTGCAGAAGTGGGAGACTGGTATCGATGGAGAACGCCTTACTCAGGACTTTTCTACAATAGAAATCAAATCTCTGACACCAAAGACGATTTGGGAAGTGTTTCTTCTGGTGAAAAAGAAGTTTATTACTTAAAGTCTATCGAAACCAAGACGCACATCGCCTTTTTCGTGACCAATAAAGCTACTGCTGATACCTATCAAGATGTTTTGGCACGCAATGGTTTGGAAGGGCATGTAATCGAAAAGCTTTTACAAGGAAGTGGTTTAGATCGCCTCGACGGACTAGATGCATTTACTCGCATTAACAGTGAAGACCAAGCAGCCAATCGACAAAATGCTAAGGGAAATAACTCCCTAGAATATCTGGAGAAAGTGGTGCTTATCGCTAAAAATAGTCCTAATACAGCGATTAAGACCGTACGCTTTGCCTATGATTATAGCCTCATCCAAAATTTACCTAATAATAAGAATGGTCGCTATCCAAACAGTAAGAGTAACAATGAAAGCGGAAAACTTACCCTAAAACGTGTATGGTTTGAGTACGAAGGAGTATCTGAAAGTCGTATCAGCCCTTATGAGTTTGAATATGCCTACAAGCCTCGCGCCGAGTTTGACGCCACCGTAAGGGAGCGTTATCCTGAGGTTTTTGGTACAGATGAAAACAGCCAGTACATTGGTGATCAATTTAGCCAAGCTGCCCAAAATCCTGACTATGCGGGTTATCTACTAGATGCTTGGGGCGCGCATCAGCTTTACGGAAGAGAGCGGAATAAATATGCCATGCCTTGGAACTATCAGGGGAAAGAAGACAATCCTTATCAAGCAGGTAGCAAGGGCTGGCGTAAAGAACGATCACTACAGGCGGATGCTGGCTTCGATCCAGCCGCTTGGCAGTTAAAACGTATCAAGTTGCCTTCTGGAGGAGAAATGCTGATTGAATATGAGCAGAAAGACTATGCTTACGTGCAAGATAGAAAACCGATGGTCATGACTTCTTTGACTGCCGCGGTAGAGCGAGGTGGAACAGCACTGTTCAGACAAAATCCTAGCTACACCTTAAATTTGAAAGATTTAGGGATCGCTGCTGACGAGATTGATGAGCAAGTCGCTCTAATGAAAAAGATATTTATTGAAGAGGAAGAGAAAATATATTTCAAATTTCTCTATAAACTAAGTACCGATTACAATAATAATACAGCTCCTTCCTTAGACAACTGTGCTTCTGAATATATCAGTGGCTACAGCAGTGTAGAAGATGTGGTCAAGGAAGGGGATAACATTAAAGTGATTTTACAGGGAGTAAAGCTAGAGGGCGGTGACCGTACAGAAGTACCCTTACAAGTGTGTTACGACTTCTATAGTACCCAAAGAATGGGAAAATGGTACGAAGGCTGTACAGCAGATATTGAGAATGAAATGGAGGGGAAAGTCAACGGTTTGAGTGATGAGTTACTAAGTGACAATGATGGCGCACGCCTCACTGCTGGCCTGAGAATCATTCCTGAGTTTTTAGTAAAGCTACAAGGAAAGCTCATTGATATGAATGATTATGGCATTCCAGAACGCAGCGAAGTAGGGATTGATATGAACTTAGACTTGTCTTATTTGCGCGTTCCTACCATCCACGCCAAAAAAGGAGGTGGAGTACGCGTAAAACGCCTCTTAATGTATGATGCAGGCATCGAAAACGGTACTGCAGAACTATATGGACAGGAATTTACCTACGAAGATTTTGAATACGACGAAGCGGGTAACTTCGTAAAGAAAATAAGCAGTGGTGTAGCTACTAACGAGCCTGCCCAAAATAGAGAAGAAAATCCACTGGTGGCCTTCTTACCTAAAGGAGACCCAAGCTGGTTCCAGAGAATTACTGCGGGTGATGAACGAGAACAAGCGGAGGGTCCTATCGGAGAGAGTATCCTACCAGGTCCTTCTGTAGGGCACTCTAGAGTAGTAGTCGAGAACATTTACCAAGGTAAAACGGGTACAGGATTTAGTGTAGATGAATACTTTACAGTAAAAGATTATCCTTTTGACCGTGTTTACGGTGAGACTGACAATCCGAGTGATTTTGAACCTGGTAGTCGAGGGGTAGATTTTACCAACCTTAATGACAATAAGCAACAACGTTCTCTCGTCGTACCAGCAGGACTTTTCTACTTCGAAGAAAGTAATGTACGTGCCACGCAAGGATATCGTTTTATCATCAACAGCATGCACGGACAAATAAAGCGTACGGCAAGCTATGCAGGCGTATATCCAGCCATAGAGAGTCAGGCAGATTTAAATAAAATGATACGGGTCTCAGAACAAGCTTATCAATACTTTGAGCCAGGCGAAAAAATTAAAATGATGCAGCCCGATGGTTCTTGGTATTGGGACCTTCCTGGTAAAGAAATGGATGTAGCCATGGAAATGAAGAGTATTACAGAAAAAACATTGAACGTAAAACTTAGTATCGATGGATTGGTAGGATTAGCTGCACTACCGCCTTTCTATTTTCCATTGGTCTTCTCATTTGAATACGCTAACCGAGGGATAGAGACACACGCCACCTCCAAGGTGATTCGTTATCCTGCCATTGTAAAAAGCGTGACTGCCTTCCAAGATGGCGTAACGAGTATATCTGAATACATGGCTTTCGATCCGTACTCTGGAAGAGCTGTGCTTACCAAAACCTACGATGGCTTTGAGGGAACACAAGACCACGACGGAAGTATGTATGCACTCAACCTACCTGCCTCTTGGCTTTATGAAGGCATGCAGCCCAAAATGTCAAAAGGGCAATATAAACCAGAAAATACCAATCAGGTAAATGCTGACTTCCAAAGTGTGGTAAGCTACGGAGCAAATGGGAATCCGCTAAGAGAGGAAGGCGACGATTGGGCCGCTAATCCTATCAAGGATGTGGTATCTACCTCCGTACAAACTTACAAGCAGAGCTGGTTTACAGAAGGTTCAGCCCTTGCGCAAGCCTTTGGCTTAGATGCTGATGCCATCGCACAACTCAATAAAATATGGCGTCCTTGGCAGAGCTACGTCTACAGAAAAGACGTAAAATCAGCCAATAATACATCTATAAAAGAAGGCGGAACGATCAATGAAATTGTAGCTTTCGACCCTGCCAACCCTGCGGAAGACTGGATGTTCTCTAATGAGGTAGTCGCTTACTCGCCACAAGGGAATATGATCGAAGAGAAAAATGTATTAGACATTTACAGTGCAGCCGCCTTTGGGTACAACGAGACTTTACCCATTCTTGTGGCAGGAAATGCTGCTAGCGGAACGGTAAGATTTAAAGATTATGAGTACCGTACCGATTATGCCACTGCGGAAGCCATCCAAATTACCTTCACCAACAAAGCACACTCTGGTAAAGGAGTATTGTCATCTACTGGAAGCAGCGTCAGCCTGTTACAACAAGCGGGCGAAAAAGATGATCGCTTGATCGCCGATAAGCAACTTACGGAAGAAGGTGCCCTAGTAAAAATTTGGATCAGGGACGCAGAAGAACAAGCGCTACAGATCAGTGTGAATGGTACACAGAACTTTGACCTTCAAAAAGATGCGACGATCGGACACTGGAGCTTGTACAGAGCGTACATTGATAAGGCGACCTTCACAGAGGGCGAAAAGTATAGCTTTGCCTTGACAGGTATTATCTCGCCAGTGCTTATAGACGACTTCAGGGTACAGCCGCTCGAGGCACAAATGACCTGCTATGTATATGATAGTAGAACGCTTAAAGTCATTACCCAATTCGACGACCAGCACTTCGGCTTGATTTACCAATACAATCAAGAAGGAAAGTTAATCCGCAAGCTGATCGAAACAGAGCGAGGGGTAAAAACTGTACAAGAAACCCAATACAATATGCCTAAAGTAAGCAGATAGATGAAGACTGTACTGCACATATTATTCGTAGCCTTGTGCTTACTCCCTACACTTACCTCTGCTCAGAACTTAGCTGAAGGGAGAAAGCACCTAGAAAGCTACTTTGCCAAGATAAAGACTTACGAGCTGCCTTCTACGAAGCAAACGTATTACCTCAGCTTGGAGGTCACAACGATTCCCAATACACAAAGTAGCTACGCAAAATCGCCTTACTCCAGTAAGAATATTCCAGTAGAAATTGTTCTTTCGGCCAACCGCCTTTTCTACGAGAGTAAATATATCAACTTTTACAACGACCAAAAGGAAGCGTTTACGATTATTCATCCGCAACGTTTGATCGTTTGGACGAAGAAAAAGGCACCCAAAGAAGCCGTTCAGAATACGCCACAACAGATCGAGCTACTGAGCGCATTACAGCAGCGAGTACTCACCGACTGCAAGGTGATACGGTACGAGCCTCATCAAGGTTCGGTGAAGAAAATAGTACTACGTGCTAACGACCAGCTTCAGAAAGAGCTAGGCTTTAGGCAAATTACCTATTACTTGGATGTAGCGAATAACCTGCTCAAAAAGCAGCACATCCATTACATAGAAAACTATAAAATCAAGCAACAGACAATTATTTTCAAAGAGTTTAATCTCAATTATAAAGGGAAAGTAGCAGCGAGTGCTTACCGCAACGTATTTGGAAAAGACTACCGCATACTGCCCCAATACCAAAGTTATAGAATTGAATATCAATAATACATTGAACCATGATCAACCAAAAACTACACCCGATCAGCCTCCTGCTAATATTCGTAGCTTTTAGCTACACTACCTTTGCACAAACGCAGGTGTACGAGGATGGCACTTACCTTTATGAACAAACTGTAAAAGGCGAGGCATCAGTGGCAGAAAATTATGAACTTCCATTACCAAACTTCTCAACCCTACCTACCTCTCGTGTAGAGCGAGCTAGAATAGGTATTAAGCTAGACTTAGGAGAAGATTATCAACTGGGAGATGCCGCCTTTCAGGCTTCACTCAATTTTACTTTAAGGGCTGTTGCCAGCGATGGTACGAGCGTAACGCTTTGTGATCAGTGCGAACTGAACATCAATCAGAATGCGCCAGAGATGCTCTACAGTAAGGACATCAAAAATCTGATCTTTACAGGTGGGACCTATAGCGATGTAACAAAGTTTGAGATCATTGGTGAGAACTTTACCAAAAGTGGTGCTGCTAGTACGGTGGTAAGTGCAGTGATAGATAATGATATTCGGCTTACACTTCAATATGAAATCGACTATGGTATCGACGTAAGTGCCCTTTCTGTCAATAACCTTACCCAAATCAACGATGGGAAAAGTTACCTGTTCCGTTGGGATGCCAATACTTACGTACCTAATTACCAGTTTCAGTTACTAAGGCTCTATAATTTAGACGAAACCACCACTGCAGATGATAAAGAAATTAAAACTCAAGTAGATTGGTCACAAGCCCTTACCATAGAAACCCAAAGCAGCGATAATGCCCTTGCGATGACCATCGCTGAAGGAACTGGCTTTTACGTATGGCGCGTAAGACCCATTGGTACTTTCTACGAAGGAGGCATCGCCAATGCTAAAAACTATGGTACTTGGTCGAATGGGGCGCTTACCACCTTAAGCCCAACGCTTACCGCGTCCAACCTAAATCTTACCGATGATGCAGGCAAAAAATATCCTGTTTTCTTCTACGAAGACGTTGACGACGCCAAAAACACCATCTATGCCAGAACATTTACCGAGGGGAATCGCGTAGCAGAGTCTATTTCTTATGCCAATGGTTTGCAACAAGTACGACAAAGCCAAACTTATTTGCCTTCTAAGAAGATCAAGGTGGTTACACAAACCCTTTACGACAACAGTGGTCGTCCTGTCATTACTACCTTGCCCGTTCCTGTCGATTCAGAAAATGGCTTTGATGGCTACGAAGAAACTTTCGTACAGAATGAAGCAGGTAACCTTTATGGTATTGACGATTTTGATGGTAATACGAGCTATAGAAAGCCAGCGAAAATCAAACAAGATGGTACTGCCTTCGACTATTACGACGGAAAAGACCAAGTAGCCGATGCCGAGGGCTTTCCTTACTCACGCGTATTGTATTATAATGATGGTACTGGTCGTGTAAAAGAGCAGTCAGGCGTAGGGAAAAAACATATGATTGGGGATGGTACTGCCAATAGTGGCGACGGAAAAACCATCCGTACTTTTTATAGTACCGCTACTGAATATGAGCTGGTGAGACTCTTCGGAGACGAAGCGCCTAACGCACAAACCGTGCTTAAAACAACCACCATCGACCAAAATGGGGTGGCGAGTATTAGTTACACCTCCAAAGAAGGACACGTTATCGCTAGTAGCCTTTCTTTTAATGGAGACAATAACTTACTACCCGTCGATGGCGCGAATGTTGATAATTTTACCGTACAAGAACGTATTGTAAATGATGCCCAGAAGAATAACTTTTTAGTAGGAAGTAAGCGGCTCACTTTTACAGCGCCTACTGCCCTTAATGAAATTAAATACGAAGTAACTTGTAACCAGATCGAAACTGAACTCGGCTGCTTGGAAGCTAATACTTCCTGTAATTATGATATCCGCGTGGTGATTGCCAAGATCGATGGAGACCCTTTTGAGGCGGCCGATCTACAAAGCTTACCTGCTGCTTGGATAGCACAAGGCACAGGTGATGTCTATAGTTTGGCTTCTGTTCCTGTAGCCGTTACTTGCGATGGCCCGATGAATTTCCCTTCTATTACGTTGCCAGTAGGAACCTTTATGGTAGAGAGTCAGCTTATTCCAAGAGGACAAGAAACCATCATCGACCAAAACGAAGAACGCATTGCGGCAGAAATACAACCGCTGGCAGGTCTTTTAGGCGGGTGGCTCGATGACGTAAAATGTGACCAAGACTGGCAGACTCTCTTCGATCGTGTAGATGGTTTACAGGCCGAATTGCAAGAAGGAGCTGCACAAGCCGTTGATCCCACCAAAACCCCTGAACAAGTGGCAGCGTATTATGCAGGGTTAGATACTAAATATAGCTTACCCACACCTTTCTTCAACGCAAGTCACTTGGTGATTAGAGATGGTACAGATGCTATCAAAATTTCTTCTACTTGCTGCCAAAATCTATCGATTCCGATGGATTATGTACCTCCTTTCGATTTAACTATCCTGAAGGTAGAAGACAAAGACGCAGACGAAAAATATGCGGTAAATCCTTTCATCCTCAATAATGGGGATTACAGTGAGTTCTTCCCTGATTTTGAAGGCTATGCCTATTCCTATTTTTGGGATTGTGTACCAGGTACTAACCACGTATACAGCGGTGAGCCTTATCCTGCTTATACAGTAGCGCCTGAAGAAGCGATGTTTACAGGTACACCTGAGGAAGTAACCCAACAAATAACGGAGGCGCAAAACAAAGTAAAATACATTTACTATGGCATCATACAAAAAGGAATGAAAGGTTGGCACGTGCCCGGTACCTTCAATGCGATGGTGTACCATATGTTAGCCGACCAATATACCACCGATGGAATGGACAGTGAAGACAAGGTGGTATATAACAAACCTGCCAATTACGTAGATGAGTGCGGTAATGAGCAATATCCTGCTTTTACCCTCAGTGCGAGCGGCCAAAGAAATTTTATTACCAATGAAGCCAGCATTCCTACTACAGGAGCGGCCGACGTAGACGGAAAGCGGCGACAAGTAACTTCCCAGTATTACCCTGAGGAGCTTTTCAAGTGTTGGGTAAACCAACTCAGCATTGTAAAGGAAATGTACAAAGAGATATTGCCTTGTCCAGAAGCCTTTCCTTCAGGCATTAATCTAGAAGGTTCGCCTTTTTATCTTTCAGGTAGAATCGACGATGAAGGCGGTAACCACGACCCTCATATTGATGGGAACATCCCTCGTAACTTCTTTATCCGCTGGATTGTCAGAAGAAAAGTAAAGAAAATTTCTAGGCGTATGCGCAATATGCAAGTAGGTGCCGTAGGGAGCGAAGGTGATGAAGGGGGAGAAGCCAACCTCATTAAAGACATTAACTTCGACTACCATGTTGTGAAAGAATTTCTTAACTGTACGGGTTATCGCTTTGCCAAGGTACTCACAGATTATAATCCAACACCGCTAGCACCCGATGAAAATACAGAAGTGACTTATACCGTTCCCAACGAACCTTTAGGTAATGTCGCAGACCACAAGGAAGAGCTGATCGAGAAAGTAACGCCTTACAATGGTGATCCGCTGAGAGGCTATCAACCCAAAGGCGATTTCATCATCATTATGTCAAGCGATACGCTTTTTAACCGCATTAAAGACCCTGTTTATGCTTTCAAGTACTATGAATATGTAGAATATTCTGAGCCACAATTAGAACTGCTTACTTGCTTCAATGATCCGAACTGGCGTAAGTTCAAGGAAACAACTGACCTACCAGGTGGAGAAACGCAAACAACGGTAAAAGCGGTGTATTTGTACGATGAAGATTACGAAGCTAATAATAACGCACCTGCCACCGCTGAAATTTACGAAGTAGACGATAATGGGATCATCGTTGATCCCAATGAGGAGGGAAGTTTATGTGAGTTTTGTGGGGTAGGGAAAATTACCTGTTCGGTAGTACACCAAGATTGGACGTCTGGTCAGCGCTTTACACTTTATACAATGTTGCAAAATTACGTAAAAGAAGAACCCATCGACTGGACGCTTGCTGGAGAAGATGTAAGAGATTTTGCTTCTGTAGGTTACCTCGACCAAGTCATTAGTGAGCAAACAGGCGACCTGGTTAAACAGTATGTGCTTTGGGAAAATGAGCAGGTGATTGCAGAGAGCGATTACGAAGGCTTTGTCAATACCAATTTTGTTAAGCCAAGCACTAGCGTGCGTTATAAAACCCAAGTAGAGCTAGAAATTAATCAGCTCAACGAACAGATGTGGAATGCTTGCGCGCAACAGCGTAGCCAATTAAAAGCTCGCTTGATTGATACCCTTTTACAACACTGTTATGTACTAGAAGGCTGTAGAAAAGACCTTGGACCGAGTGCCTCGGCAGAAGAAATCTGGGAAAATGAGCGCATCGTAACCGAAGATGACATAGAACGGCTGGTTGATTACATGATCTTAGAATGCCAAGCCCGTGGCGTGATTTCTACTTATCGGCGTATTTCTGGTGGTTGTAGAGACCCTTACACCAACCTCAAGCGATTAGATGAAACCAATATAACACAAATATGGAACTTAGGCTATGTAGATAAAGAAGGGGAGCTGATCCGAAATGTATCGCGGGTAGAGTACGGCGTGGCTAAACCTGATGAAGCGGGTTGTGCGAGTACTGCTGCCGAGATGTACCACAGAAAGCCAGAAAGTGGGGAAATCTCCAACACACTGGAAGTCTTTACGCCTTCTGCCAATCCAGACGGAATCGACTATACCCTTTCTACCAATTACGCGGGTCAAGACCCATTGCCTATTACCGATTGTACCGAAGGGCCTGCCTATTCCTATTGTGAGTGGTTGCGTCGCAAAGAAGTAGTAGATTTTGTATTGCAAATGGATATCCGATCCTTCTGTGAAGGACCAGGTAATATAGAAACGTTGGCCTGCGAAACAGGCGATTGTCCGCCTGCGAGCCAGTTGATTCCAACGGATAACACAACGACTGATCCCGATCATATGCCTGAATACAAGTCAGCGCCTTTAAAAATGAAGCTTTCTACCACGCTAGATCCCGAAGGAAACGAAGTAGAAGAAGTGACTAACGAGTAAAATTCCTTGCAACATGCACGATTTTATTGATGCACTAATCTTGAAACATTCTATAAGTGGGTGGAAGCTTTGGATTTTCTTGATTTTTTGGTTCGTTTTTCATCAAGGAAAAATGAACGGATGTTTCATTAAACATTACACTATATACTTTACTGTCAAGTAACCTTAAACTTTTAAAAAAATTAGTTGATAAGCATACACTACACTTACACACTATGAAAAAGTTATTAATCATACTCACCCTTCTCCTTACTACCGCCTACAGTTGGGGGCAGTCCACCTTTACGGTAACCAATACCAACGATAGCGGCCCAGGATCGCTGCGCCAAGCCATCATTGAAGCCAACAACGATCCTGACGCTTCGGTGATTGAATTTGGGATAGAGCGGCAAACAATTACTTTGCAATCTACCCTACCCAATATTACAGCACCGGTAATTATTGATGGTCGAAATGCATTCATGAAAATAATTGGTAATAGCAGTTTGTCAGGTACTTATATAACTGAGACAGCTAGTGGAAGTGGCATCTATCATTTAACGCTGCAAGGTTTCAATCGTGCCATTACTGTACAGTCAAACAATTGCACTATTTTCGGTAATACATTTATTGGAAACAATATTGCCCTAGATATATCTTCTTCCTCAGCAATTGAGATTGTGACAAATACAATTGTTGATAATAGAGAAGGGATTGTTCTGAACTATTGTAACGACATTAATATTGGTGGTGGCGCGACTGTCTCTTTTGGGAATAGGATTTATGGTCAGACAGATTATGGTATTCACGTAGTATTTGGGAATCAAAACATAGAGCTTTTTGGCAATACTATAGGTTTGTATTCGAATAGTAGTCCTGGCTGGACGGGTAATGGTAAGGGAGGGGTCTACATACAAGATGGTAATAGTGATATTTTCATTGGAAAACCTAACCAAGGAAATGTAATATCTGGAAATAATGGTTTTGGTATCTTAGTGGAAGAATCTCATCAAATTTATATTAAAAGTAACCTTATTGGAACCAGTATCTCTTCTTGGACAGCAGATGGTATAGGCAATAGTGAGGTAGGTATCGGTTTACTTTCTACCACTGGGCAAGCTTACGATATTCATATTGGGGGAGAAGAAGTTGAAGAAGGTAATGCAATTGTTGGGCATGATAATGTACAGGAAGGAAGAGGTATCTATGCTGCTGGTATCATTGGACTTTATATTAAGAACAACCAAGTAGGAGTAGAAATCAATGAATCTGGCATCTCAAGGATTCTTCCAAATGAGATTGGTATTGAATTGTCACGTTGTGATGTAGTTGAAATTACCAATAACCTAATAAGTGGTAATAATAATGATGGTTTATTGATAAGTGCGACTGCAGCTTCAGGAAATAACTACAAAATATTTGGTAATGTCATTGGTACTGATCGGAAAAGGTCGTATAACTTCGGAAACAAAGGAAGTGGTATTAAAGTATCGAGTAATGCGAGTAACATTAACATTGGTGATGTCTCTCAGAATCCCAATTATCTTTTTTATAATGGTAGACAAGGGATTGTTATTGATGGGGCGAAAAAGATCGACTTAAGTAATAATTTAAGCTATTTGAATGAGAGTCAGAAGATTCAACTCTCAAATAATGGTAATAATAGCAAAGCTGCGCCTACAATTGATGTGTCAAAAATAGAGAATGGTAACTATCGAGTCATTGTCAATGCCTCACCAAGTGATCGGGTCGATATCTTTGGTGGAGATGCTCCTCAGCATGCCCTTAGTTACTTTGGGGCTTTTACCGCTGATGAAAGTGGACAAGTAGTGGCTGACCTGCCCTTAGACAATAGGGCTGGTTATGTACAAGCAACGGCTACTGATAGCCAAGGCAATACTTCTGAGCTAGGTTTTACAGAAAATGTAGACTTGATTGCCTGTAGTAGTTGGACAAAAGAATTATTTATTGATGGAGGATACTTTTATAATATCTCTCAAATCGAGATGGTAACAGATAATGATGGGAGCAGCTACATATGTGGAGAGTTCTCAAATGAAGCTATCATAGACGGCAATACTATAATCAATGGTGATCGAGGTACTTTTCTTGTAAAGGTAGATGCAAATGGTTCTTTAATTTGGTCTAAATATATACAACTTTTGTATGGTGGGCATCTATCAATTACTTTAGATGAAAGTCAAGAAAATCTATTCATCAGTGGTAATGGAAACTTCAAACAAATAGTCTTTGTGGATGATGATAGTCTCAGCTTTAATGAAGATGTATACGGTAAAGTGATTGCTAAGTATACTACCAATGGTAGCTTAGAATGGGTATTGAGAGGTGAGTCAACCTCTCGTGTAACTGCTCACACTGCGATGGAAACTGATCTTTCGGGAAATCTTTACGTAAGTACTGGTTTTACGGGAAAGCTAACTTTTGGTAGTTTTTCAATAGGTGAGGATAATCTAGAGTCAAGTCATTGCATCTTGAAGGTTAGTCCCACTGGACAAGTTTTATGGATGCAGAAAGTAAGTTCTAACTCTTCTTACGAAGATGACATAGCTATCAGTCCTGATGGAACGTACGGTTACGTGACACATGTGATTGATAGATTGAGAGATCCCATCATACTAGGTGACGGCACTACCATTCCTCCCTTAGACAGAAGTAGAATTTTTCTAATAAAATTCTCTGATGCGGGAAGTGTATTAGACCATAGGTTGCTGTTGAATACCAGACCTTCCAACACTATAAATCGCTATTTCCATCCTCGTATTGACTTTAATCAAAATGGAGAAGTTATTTTTTCTTCCACTTATGCACCTAATCAAAGCTCTACTTTCTTAGGTGAACTACTATCTGATAATGATAATCGCTTATTAGCTACGCTGGATGTGAATGAAGACCTCTCCTGGGTAAGTACTAGATTTGCAGAAAAATTTCCTAAGAATGATCCTACTCTAATTCCGGAACCATTTACAAAAATGTTACTCTCCAAGGATGAAAAAGGTGTTTATTGGCTAGATAACAACTACTTATCTAAGTCGACTTCCTCTGGTCTTACGTTATGGCAAAAGAATACCGCTGAAGTTTACAGTAACGTAGATTTTGACCTGAAAGATGAGAGCATTTACTTACTAAATAATTATACCTATACACGACTAAGTAGTGGCGGATTTGCTAATTACGGTGAAACAGACTTCAGTCGTATAGACCCTGATCTATTGTTAATGCCCCTCGAAGAAAGCAACCTTTGCACAGGTCAAACGATTGCTGTACCCTTTGAGCTCTTTTGTGCCAGTAGCAATCGCTGGCGGGCAGAGCTGATTGATATCAATAACAACAACACAGTAGTGGCGACAGGAGTAGGTACCAGCAGCCCTATTGTGCTCACCATTCCATTAGCACTGACAGGAGGAGATTACATCATTCGTGTGGTAGAAGATATCGAACTGGGAGATGAGTTTATCGGCTCCTCCAATTACCTCACCGTCAATATCTCCGTTAGTACCTTAGCACTAGCACCCTTAGAGGAAGTAGACTATTGCGCTAGTCAAGTGGTTCCTTACAGCTTTACCGAAAGTTGTCCTAATCCATCTCTCAGCTACCAACTAGAACTCTCTTTACCCGATCAAGAGCTTTTTGGAACCCCTCCTCAAGTGATTGCTATAGATGTAGCCCCTTCGGGCGAATTCACCTTACCTACTGACTTGGTAACGGGTACTTACTACGTACGAGTCGCTTCTTCCAACGGTCTCTACTCCAACAACCAAACACTTACCATCGTAGGCGGTACCCCACAAATTACCCTTGCAGGCTACAGTGGTGACACTGGCAATAACACTACAAACGGTACTGAAAGCTGTAGCGCGAGTGCAGGCAACCTCTCTTTTGAAGTAGGCTGTCCTACAGAAGGCAGCGATTATGAAGTACAGCTTTCCAGCTTGAACAGCACTACCTTTGCAGCAAACCCGCCTGTGCTGGGCAGTGGCGAGGCTTCGCCGATTGCGGTCAGCAACTTACCTACCGAAGCGGGTACTTATTACTTAAGAGTAGTTTCTTCAGAAGGTGTTACCTCTGACTTGCTCCCCATCGACATCAAAGCACCTTTGGAAATGCCTACAGTGACAATTAATCCTGGGGATAATAGTAGTCAGTATTGTGAAGGACTTCCTCTTCGAATAGTAGCCACGGGTAATCCTGCCTACACTTACGAATGGACGATTGAAGGACAAACTTACTTTGGGAGGGATATTACCCACACACCAAGTAGTGATGAGAGGTTACGCATTGAGTTGATCATCTCTTATCAGGGCTGTAGCTTAGAGGTGCCTGTAGAGCGTCTGGATATTACCAAATCACCAAGTATCACCATTGAAGAAGTGAATAATCCGAGTTGTGGCGATGCGAGCGATGGAAGGATTGAGTTTAGGCTTGGTGGATATATCCTTTATAATTATGAGTTGTATCGTAACGGCAATTTATATACTGAGTCTACGCCTTCCTGGTCTTCCTTTACAGGTAGTTTAAGGTATCGTGATCTTCCTGCGGGTATTTATACGCTTGAAGCTAGTTTTGATCTTGCTGGACCTGTCGATGGCTGTAGCGTAACCAGCGCCCCCGTAGAGCTTACTGGGCAAGGTCCTACACTCAGCGAGGTTTGCTTGAGCAAAATTCCTTGTAGCAACGGCACCGCTGTGAGCGCTCCCACCCTAAGTTTTCAGGTAAGCTATCCGAATGATCCTGTTGGCACAGGTAGTCAATATCAGTACCAAGTCTTTAAAGAAGGGCAAAGCACGCCATTTGTCTCAGGTTTAACCAACGCCAATGCCAACATATCCCTCGACCCTGCCGACCTGGTGGCAGGCGAACTACTTCGCTTAGAAGTAGCCGCCACGCTGGATTGTAGCGATGGCAACTGTAGCCAATACACGCCTTACTGTGCGGTGAGTCAGTACGTACGGGTAGAAAACCCGCAACTCACACTTACTTTACCGCCAAGTAGTGAAAGTAGCGATAATCCTGTTTACTACACTTGTATTGAAGACGATACCTACACTTTACCTGTTGCTTTGACTGACAACCTTGGCACCTGTGATGTAACGAGCGATTTACGTTTAGTACTCTACGACAATAGCAATCCTGCTAGTCGGGTAGTGGTAGAGACTATTACTAGCCCTAGCCACGACTTTACGCTTGCTGCGGGGCAGTACTTACTGGAAGGTCACTTAGACGCTTACGGCTGCATGATACAGCAAGCTTTTGCAATCAAGAGCCTAGAAAACGTTACCCTTGACGTACTGCTCAATCCACTTACCTGTGATGATGGTGGGGAAGCCTTGGTGGTGATAGAAGGCTACAGTGGCGATAGCCAAGCCATCACCTACACCTGGCAAAAAGAAGAAGCGGGGAGCTGGGTCACCTTAGTAGATGAGAATAGTAATCCATTGGTCGGCTCCAGTGTAAGCGACCTAGAAGCAGGCAATTACCAAGTGATGGTTCAGTTTGCCATTCCGGGCAACAGTGCTACTTGTGAGGTCACCGAAGCCTTTACCATTGAGGGGCGTCCGATTGTGGAAAACTTTCTACTCAGTAACAGCGATGATGCAGGCAGCCTGACTTGTACACTCAGAGGCAGTGCCGAGATCAACTTTCAAGCGAGTCTGCCGAGTCATACGCCTACTTCGGGTACTTACCAAGTGGCGTGGCATTATTTAGAAGTACAGTTAGATGAAAATGGCGAGCCACTGCTTGATGAAACCACCGGCGAACCCATCACCCAAGACCTACAAATCTTTACCGAAGAAGTGATTTCGGTAGAAGAAGCAGGCGTGTATACTATTGCTTCTTACCTGCCAGAAAAGCACTTTAAAGCGGGACAGTATTACTTGGTGGTGACCGATGAGACGGGTTGTGTCTTTGAGATGACGCCTCCTCAGTTAATTGAAAAACCTGGGGTAGAAAGAGAGTACATCCTTTGCCTTACTTGGGGCACGCCTACACTTCCGCCGGTTGAGGAAGACGAGGAAGTAACCGAACTGCCTACCATTGCTGCCAGCGATGCCAAAGGCACCTTGCTAGAGAAAGTGAATCAGTGTGTAACCGCTCAGGTAGAAGGGATTGCGTTGGCGGTAGAGGCCGCTTGTAGCAACACCCAAGGCACGCTTTCTTTTGCTTACCAGCAAGCCACCTATCATTATACGCTGTATTATTACGACAGAGCAGGTAGACTCACCAAAACGGTACCACCCGCAGGAGTCAGACCGCTCAGTGTGGTAAGTCGTGACAACCGTCCTGCTCACACAATGGCTACTACCTACGACTACAACAGCTTACAGCAGTTGGTGTATCAAAACACGCCAGATGGAGGAGAAACCAAGTTGCTTTACGATCGCAAAGGACAGCTTCGCTTCTCAGAGAACGAAAGACAACGAGACAGCAACCAGTACAGCTACAGTGTGTACGACGAACTAGGAAGAGTGGTAGAAGTAGGACAGCAGACCAAGACCGAAGGAAGTGCGCTCCCCAACTTTGATTATACCTCGAGCAATCCAAACTCGATTAGTGCTACCAACGAAGCACTCTTAAACGATCCCGCGCAAGCCACTTTCCCCAGTGGAGCCACAGGCAATAGTGAGCAGACCTTCACGGTATACAACACCCCCAAAGAAGGCGTGTATTATTACAGCGAAGACCAACCCCAACGTTACTTAGAGAATCGCGTCAGTTATACCTATACGATTAATAAGGGTGATAGCGATACCACCCAAGCGGTGTACACCTACTACAGCTACGACATTCACGGCAATGTGGCATGGATGATCCAAGACTTGCCAGGCATTCCAAAGATGTACGTCGCCTATGATTATGACCTAATTAGTGGGAAGGTGACCCAAGTACGGTATAATGAGGGTAGCCAAGACCAATTCTTCCATCGCTACCGCTACGATGAAGACAACCGCTTGGTAGAAGTACGCACCAGTAGAGACGGCTTGCTTTGGGACAAAGAAGCACTCTATGACTACTACAAGCACGGCCCACTCAAAAGACTAGAACTAGGTGAAGATCATCTGCAAGGCTTAGATTATGTCTACACGCTGCACGGCTGGTTAAAGGGCATTAACAGTCCGACCCACCAACAAGACGTAGGTAAAGACGGACAAAGTATAGAAAGCCGCTTCGCTGCTGACTTGTTTGGGATGGCGCTACATTACTACCGCGGCGACTATAAAAACAAAGATGCAAACAACCCTTTTGACCAAAGTAGCAACCTCGCTTACCAAATTAGCAATGCAGACGGAGAAGAACAAGAACTCTTCAACGGGAACATAGCGGCTTGGAGCCATCATATGCAGCGTTACCAGCCGGGTAGTGGTGGACAACCAGCCACCTGGCAAAGTGAGGCGATCACCAGTACTTATCGCTACGACCAGCTCAATCGCATTAAAAGTAGCAGAGAAAGACAGTGGAATGGCACTAGTACCAGTTGGGCAAGCCCAAGCAATGTACACGCCACCAATTACAGCTACGACCAGAATGGCAACATTACCCAGCTCCAACGCAGAGATGCAGCCGGTAATCTGCTCGATAACATTACCTATACCTACGAGACAGACGAGAACGGCAACAAAATCAATCGCTTACAAGAAGTGAACGATCCGACGGTAACCGCTGATCCGAGTGACATAGAAGGCAAGCACGGCTTTACCTACGATCAGCAAGGGAATTTGAGCCGAGATGAGAAGGAAAAAACCAACATTGACTGGAACAACCAGAACAAGGTGCATCAGGTACGCCAAGAGGAAGCAGACAAGGCGCACATCACCTTCCGCTATGATGCGGCTGGTAATCGCATAGAGAAGGAAGTGAACCGCAATGACCTGCTACCCGATGGTTCAAGAAGCTACGCCGATCCAACCAAAGTAGTGACTACTTACTACGTCAGAGATGCGCAGGGCAATGTGATGAGCATTTATGAGAAGACGCATCGACAAAAAGAAGATGGCAGTTATGAAAGTGTACTCACTCAAAAAGAAACCTATCTCTACGGCTCGGATAGATTAGGCGTAGAGAGACAAGCAAAAGTAGTAGGTATCACCCAAAGTGCTAGCGCAGCCGAGGCAGTGGATGCAGAGATCGCAGAGATCGCTGCCCCTGAAGTTGTCAATACAAACAGCGATACCCCACCAACCAGCAACGGCTTACTTCCCAATGGCGATGAGGTAATAGTGGAGCCAACGAGCAAGGATCAATACGAAGATCGTTCTTATTGGGTACTCACCACGCCAGGAGGCGTTTTAGATTTAGCAGAAGGTTTTGAGGTGAATGTTAATAACGCCGAAGGCTTCTTTGCCGAAGTAGCCGAGTGGGAGGATATTAGAACGGAGGAAGAGGTGTATGTAAGCCGTATCGTTGGCAAGAAACAATACGAACTCAAAGACCACCTCAGTAATGTGAGAGTGGTACTGAGTGATCAGAAGGAAGTGGTAAATATTGATGAGACGGCTGGGACGTATGAGCAGCGAGCGAAGGTGCTTTCTTATAATAGTTTTTATCCTTACGGTACTTCAAAAAGCAGTTACAATAGGTTAGCTTCAAGGTTTAGCTTCAATTCTCAAGAGCGTACCCCAGAAATCAATGACAATCACTACACGGCCTTGTTCTGGGAATACGATAGCCGCACCGCTCGCAGATGGAACTTAGACCCTAAGCCTAACCCTTCTATTAGTCAGTACAATGTATTTGCAGGTAATCCGATTATTTACAATGATATATTGGGAGATACAATATATTTTGTTAATAACAAAGGGGAAGTAATGAATCTAAAAAGAGCAAACGAAGCAAGTACATATTTGAGAAGAGATGTTTTGCTTAGGACACCCGATGGTAAGGAAATTTTAGAGAAATATGAAAATAGTTCTTTACACGATATCTATATAACTACTTCACCCGTTAATAGCCGTTCAGCAGGTGTTACCCTTTATGAAGGTAGTAAATTACTGAACGAAAATAATAATATTGATATATTTTCGAATATAGGTAGTTTCGATGAAAAAGAAGCGATAGCTAATGTAGCTCAATTAGCAAATTTTGATGGAGTTGAAGTGAAAAACCCTGATACAAAGTTCTCATTAATTAGTATAAATGAATATTATCTTGAAGGGAAAGGCAACTTTAAGAAATATGACGACTATGATAAAGCGGAAACCCTTTTTCACGAAATAACTTCCCATATATTACTTCATCATGTAGGAGATGGTGATAGACAGCACAAAATTTATGGAGGTACATATACAGGAATTGATCGAAAAGATATTAGGGAAGGCTCTAGGGCATATAAAATAGGCCAACAACTAAGACTTTTACGAAGACAGGATAGAATATTAAATATGGGAAAAGAATCATTTGAAAAAATGAAAGTGATTCAACCAGATAATACCAAAGTTGGATCAGGACAAGGATTTTAGATTTTAAAAGAATGAAAACCACAATAATAATTACTTTAATCAGTATTTTATTAAACTTAGCTTCTTGCAAACAAACTAATAATACGTCGAATAAATTAACGAGCAGGAATGTAAGCCTCAAAAATGTTGAACTCTTTTTGAAGTCAAGGAAATTTATGGATAAAGAACTTTCACAAAGGGATTTCCTTAAACTTAACAAGAATGAGACGACTTATAATTGTAAGTGTGAAGATTCACTAATTAAGCTAAAAATTTACATTAGTGATGATTACAAAATCATTAATCATAGAAAGTATTATAGCTTTGCCATTAGTAGAGAAAGTGAGAGCTATTCTTATTTTAACTTACTTTCTTACCGAGATGATACTGTATACTATAGACCGGATGGCTACTTGAAATATACTTTGGAGCTTTTAAAATCGATGAAAAAAAATACCCAAAGTATTGAGGATAAAATCAAACAAATAAAAGAAACTCCTTTGTTTATTTTTGACTCTTTACCAGCTAGTTACTTGGTTGAGAGTAGTACTTTTGGAGGGGAGGTTAGCAGTAAAGGGGTTGTAAAGATATTCAAAGAGAGCCCAATATATGAATTTCATTTCTTTGGTAAGAATTTACTTAGTCATACAAGCTATTTTAAAAAAGCGTATGTGAGTAACTTTTATGGAATTATATGTTTCATATACTATGATGGTTTTCAGAGTTATGATTGTTGGATCGAATAATGGGTAGTGGGTCAGATTATCAGCTATTGTCAAAAAATGTATTTGAGAGCTGTGTGAGCAGTTTTTAACAGCTTTCTAAAAGGTATTGGTACTAGGATAACAAAAAGATCGTGGCTCAGGCGGGCTTATAAAGCGTTTTTGTTACCTTCGTGGTTCAGATTATCACTTTTTATCAATGCGTTGTAAATATTGTAGTCATTGCTGTAGAAAAGCAGGAAAGCAAAAGAATGGCAAGCAGAAATACTTATGCAAAGAATGCGGAAAATATCAACAAGCTACTTATCATTATCGTGCCTATCAGCCTTCAACGTGTAAAAAGGTAGTGAACTTATGCTTAGAGGGGTTAGGTATTCGCAGTATTAGTAGGTATCTAGCCATCTCGAAAACGACTGTTCTTAAGTATATCCTTGCAGCTTCCAAGAAGGTAGCCCCTCCTAAAATAGAGGGAGGTAAAGACTACGAAATTGATGAGCTGTATACTTTTGTAGGGAGTAAATCGCAGGTTTGTTGGTTATTTTATAGTTTGTGTAAACAGACCAGACAAGTGGTGAGTTTTGCCTTGGGGGCACGTAGTCAGCAAACGGCTGGGAAAGTAACAGAAAAGCTAAAGGAGGTTCAACCTAATAAGATTTACACTGACAAGTTAAATTTATATCCTTCGTTACTAGTGGGAGAAAATCATATTCAAGGGCGAGTTAATCAACTAGAACGTTATAACTTAACGTTGCGTACTCATCTGAAGCGATTGTCGAGAAAAAGTATTAATTTTAGCAAAACCTTTACCTATTTAGAGGCTGTATTAAGGCTTTATTTTTGGCATAAACGGGTAGATTTGAAGGAAGCCTTGGAAAAAAGGTTCTTTGACATATAAAACATTTCGGCTTGGAGCCATCATATGCAGCGTTACCAGCCGGGCAGTGGTGGACAGCCAGCCACTTGGCAAAGTGAGGCGATTACCAATACCTACCGCTACGATCAGCTTAACCGCATTAAGAGCAGCAGAGAAAGACAGTGGAATGGCACTAGCACTAGTTGGGCAAGCCCAAGCAATGTACACGCCACCAATTACAGCTACGACCAGAATGGCAACATCACCCAGCTCCAACGCAGAGATGCGGCAGGTAACCTACTCGATAACATCACCTATACCTACGAAACCGACGAGAACGGCAACAAAATCAATCGCTTACAAGAAGTGAACGATCCAACGGTGACCGCTGATCCGAGTGACATAGAAGGCAAGCACGGCTTTACCTATGACCAACAAGGGAATTTGAGCCGAGATGAGAAGGAAAAGACCAATATCGACTGGAACAACCAGAACAAGGTGCATCAGGTACGCCAAGAAGAAGCAGACAAAGCGCACATCACTTTCCGCTATGATGCCACCGGCAATCGCATCGAGAAGGAAGTAAATCGCAATGCATTGCTTGCAGATGGCAGTCGAAGCTATGCCGATCCGACAAAAGTAGTAACTACCTACTACGTAAGAGATGCGCAAGGCAATGTGATGAGTATTTACGAGAAGACGCACCGACAAAAAGACGACGGCAGTTACGAAAGTGTACTCACCCAAAAAGAAACCTATCTCTATGGCTCGGATCGACTAGGGGTAGACAGACAGGAGAAAGTAGTAGGCATTACCCAAAGCGCCAGCGCAGCCGAGGCGGTGGATGCAGAGATTGTAGCCCCTGAAGTTGTCAATACAAACAGCAATACCCCACCAACAAGCAACGGACTCTTGCCCAATGGCGATGAAGTGATTGTAACCCCAACGAGCAAAAATCAAAATGAAGATCGTTCTTATTGGGTGCTCACCACACCAGGAGGCGAGTTAGATTTAACGGATGGTCTTGAGGTGGATGTTAATAACTCCGAAGGTTTCTTTGCCGAAGTTGCGGCTTGGGAGGATATTAGAACCGAAGAGGAAGTATACGTAAGTCGTATCATTGGTAAAAAGCAGTATGAACTGAAAGATCATTTGAGTAATGTGAGAGTAGTACTCAGTGATCAGAAGGAAGTGGTAAATGTTGATGAGACGGCAGGGACGTATGAGCAAAAAGCTAAAGTTTTAGCTTATTATAATTATTTTCCTTTTGGTGCAGTCATCAAAGGCAATAGAATGAGCTATACGCTTGATTTTCAAAGATATGGATTCAATGGAAAAGAGAATGATAGCTGGGGAACAAGCGGGCTGGTGCAAGATTATGGCTTTAGGATATATATTCCAGCACTTGGTAAGTTTATGTCTGTTGACCCACTGGCTGATGGATATCCTTGGTACACACCTTATCAATTTGCGGGGAATATGCCGATATGGGCAATAGACTTAGATGGGTTAGAAGAAAAGAAAGTGACAGGGGCAGCAGCCATTACTGGAACTGCGACTGGAGTGGGTAGAGCCACTGCAGGATCAACAGCTCAAGGAGCTGCAAGATCGGCTGAGCTAATGAAAGTAGCACCAAGAGGGAGTTCTGGAATGTGGGGAGCTGCATTTAAAGCTGGTGGATTATTTACAGGCTTTATGCTTTCCCCTACAAGTACAGGTACAAAAGATGTGCGTTGGACAGATGAACAAGGCAATGAGTATTTTGGTGATGATCTGATTAAGCAAGCGCCTTCATTCAATAACGATGAGTTAGAAGAGATAGGAAAGGTTCTCTATAGTCCCAAAAGTGATGTTGATGAAGATAATGACCAGTATATCACCTTTTATAGAGGTGAGGGATATTATGACGCAAAGACTACTGAGGCTACTCAATCTTTTAATATTAGTAAGATATCAGAACTTCAAAAGTCATACATACCTGATTTCAGTGGTGTTTTATATTTGACGACTCAATCAGAAACGGCAGAATACTTTTCGGTAACACCTGAAAGATTTGGAGGAGGAGCAACTCTTTCAATGAGAGTGCTAAGATCTGATTGGAATGAGTTTAGGAAGAAGTATCCTGATACAGTCTTTGAACAACCTATTCCGAATATGGAGAAAGACTTTAGGACAGAAACAAAAATACCCTTTAGGGCTGTTAAAGACTTTGAAAATATACTGAAAAAGGGCGGTGGTATAAAGATAGAAAGGACAACTGATGAACGTGGTAAATATTAAAGATATCTAATCATGGAAATACAAGTTTATAAAGTAAAACTGTCTTTAGTTAAGTATGACGAAAAGTCTAAGGAAGCCCTTGAACATCCTCTTTATGAAGACCTTCGGTATTACTACAAAAAATTTGGCGATATACCTCACATTGAGCTAAAGCAGGTAAATAATGACTTAATACTTACATCTCGCTTTACTAGTTATTTTATTGCTATAGATATGAAGCTTGAGTATGTTGATGCAATAGTATATAATTTTGAAAGCTGGTTAATCTCTAAATTAGAAGAAAAGAATCTCATAGAGAAAAGAAACCTAGAAGATTTAAAAAGAAAAGGAGGAAACGAGATTGAAGATTGGAACCTAATCATACTATTCTTCAAACAGCAATTAAGTCAAAAAGATGTTGAGTGGTTAGAAAATTCTATTACAAGTTTTTATAATGAGTATGAAGAGAAAATAAAGATTCAAGCTAATAATGTTAGAAAGTTTGCTTATAACTCTAGTTATAATTGCATAGAGTATGAGTGTTACTATTCGATGAGTTCAATAGATAGGAATAGTATGATTAAAGTGGGAGAGTTTTTTTCTAAAATCGACGATTTTAGAAGCTTGAGGAGTATCAACGGTAGTCCTGTTGACACTATAGTTTCTCCTTTTAAATAAACTCTCTCCGCTGTTAGTCTTTAGCGCAAGCGTGAATACTTACAATCCAGCCAGTAAAATACCTGACAAAAATGACTCATATCAGACACATTTGTCTTATTTTGAGTTGCTCGTTGAAGTGATGTAAGTTTTTATCCTCTTTTTATAACTTTTATAAATATAAAAAGCTACAATTACGTATTCGTACGCCTAACGCTCCCTATGGTGAGAAGTCTGTATCTGAAGGACCCCATGTAAAGTTAGTAAAGTACGTTATGAAAAACGGGCAGTTGAAAAATAGTGTAAAGCAGAAATACTTTATAAAAGGGAGGGATTCCTATAACAAAAATAAAAAATAATGATGGAATTATTAGAAAAGCTTGAGTTTAGCATACTCGACTTTTATGAAATTTTGAGGAAGGAGTTTGATAATGAGGAATTTGATCAAAAAATAAGGAGCTACACTGATTTACAAATTGAACCTTTCTTTGATTTATTAGAGGATAACGATGACCATACATTCGAGTTTGAAAAGTCATATTTACCATTCTGGACACTTTTTGAAAATGGTTGGGACTTCGACGGAGAGGATGTTCTTACAGGTTTCATAAGTACGCCTATATTCAAATCGTATCAAGCGCTTAGAGCAGAGTCAGCGTTGAAGAGAGAACTCTTAACTTCTGAAGAAGAAATTTATGTGCTTTGTGATGATAGTTTCAAAACAAGGATGGTATTAAAGGGAACAATAGGAGAGTTATCTGAAACTATTGATAGGAGATCAGATACATTACCTTACATGACTCTTGGCGGCCCCTTTGATCATATATTTTATATACCACATCAAAAAAAAGTAATTATCGTTAATCACGAAGGAGGGCGTACTGATATCCCTTTGCCACTTAAAGAGAAAGCTCGCTAGGTGCCAGTACACCAACTGGCGCAAGTCTTCAACGAAGTGGTGACTTGTGCCTTCCAAGTAACAAATTCGTTCTTTGAAATAAATACAATTATTATCCTTTTGGGTTAGAAAAAAGCGCTACTTCTCGTTTGGCGATTAATACTACTACCACGCGTTCTGTCACTGAGGTACGCATTCCAGCCAACACGATGAATGATGGAAGTTGGCAATTCCTTGTCGACGGGATAACTCAAGACATCGCTCCCATTGTTATTGCTCCCTCCCAGATTGATGTCTCTTACACGGGTACTTCTTCGCCTGCGCCTAACAATGCTGTTCTGAGAAGAGCAGCCATCGCTACCGAAGTAGGTGTACGTACCCCCTCACTTAAGACCACTCTCTTACCGCCATACCTGCACCCAACCCGTAAAATCGCCTAGCTCAGGAACGCGAAGCAGATAGAAGTAGATACCATCTGGGTTTTCGCCACCGTTCCAATCGTTTTGGTAGTTATCATTTTCGTAAATCACCTTACCCGATCGGCTCGAAATTTTTAAGTAGCTACCCGTATTGGGTAAGTTACGGATAAAGAAAAGATCATTCTTCCCGTCAGCGTTCGGTGTTACTAGGTTAGGAATCAAGAAGGTACTCTCTTCCACTATGGCGTCGTAAGTGACGGAGCAATTAAGGCGATCTTTGATCACCACTTGGTAAGTACCGATATTCACTTGCTGGAAAGTAGTATCAACGCCCGAAGCGGCATAGAAAGTAGCCCCTCCATCAATACTAATCTGATAAGGGGGCAGTCCCCCTTCGATGGCACTAATCGTAATTGTACCTGTCGCTTCATCAATGAGCGAAAGTGTAGTATTGACATTGGCAAGGATAGGTTCAGCAGAAGAGATGCTCAACGTTGTGTCTCTGCTTTCACAGTTGTTACTATCGGTAATACGTACCGTGTAGGTTCCATCACTCAAATCTTCAAATAGATGATTATCAAGGAAAACAGTAACACTGGTAGTAGTACTCCCCGTCAGACTAATGGTATAGGGTAAAGTACCCCCGACAATGTTGCTTACCTGAATTTGTCCTGCAGCAGCGGAACAGCCAATATCTCTGTTTTCTGCCTCGTAAGATAGCTGCGCTGTCCCATCAATCACAAATGTTCTAGAAAATACGCAGTCATCAAAACTAGCATCCTTTACGTACATCGTATAAGTACCCTCCGCGATGTTCTCAAAGCGAGGTGAGTTTTGATAGGTTACATCATCCAAACTATAGAAGTACGTACCAGAACCACCCGTTACGTTTTGTGCCTCGGCGCTACCATTGCTAAAACCACAACTCGAAGGGGTAAGCTGTACCACACTAAAGTTAAGCGTAGTAGCGGTAGGAACGGTCTGTGCGGAAGCCTGTGTACACCCGCCTGCATCACGTACGGTTACGTTATAAAGCCCTGAGGCAAGATTGTCAAAAGTAGCACTTACCTGAAAATTAACCCCATCTAAGGAATAGGTATAAGGCGCTACACCCCCAACCACTTGGGTAACGACAATGCTTCCACTGGCAGGATCGGTACAGTCAGGCGCGGTAATGTTTACATTGGTGATACTAGGAAGTACGGGTGCATCTACTACTGCGTTGAAACTTGCTTCACAACTGGTGGCATCACGTACAAAAACGGTGTAGTTACCAGGCGCTAAATTATTAAAGAGGGGAGCACTCTGATAAGTACCTCCGTTCAGTCGATAGGCAAAAGGCGTCACCCCACCCGTGACGTCACTAACGGTAATTTGTCCGTTCGGATTAGTACAATTGCTAGCTGCCGTTGCTTGTACATTGGCAGTAAGCACAGAAGGCGCAGATAACGCAACGGGATAAGTAACAAAGCAAGCCCCGTTGGCATCTTTCAAGTATACTGTGTAATTCCCCTCAGCCAAACCAGTAAAAAGTGGCGCTGCTTGATAACTTACCCCATCCAAGGAGTATTCATAGTCGCTAGAACCCCCTGTAGGAGTATCGACGATCAACTGTCCGTTATCACTACCACAAGTCCCTTGCACAGGAATAATGGTAGCACTCAAATCATTCGGGAAGGTAATGTCAATAGACTGTGAGGCTTCGCAGCCTTCGCTATCTCGTACATATACGGTATAGTTCCCCTCTGCTAAACCACTAAAGGTAGTGTTGCTTTCAAAGGTAGTACCGTCAATAGAGTAAGTGTAGCCACCATTGCCACCTAGCACATTGCTGATGGTGAGCGTACCATCGCTTTGCCCACAATCAGAAGGAAAAGTACTATTTACATCGAAAGAGAGCGCTGCTGGTTCATCGACATCTACCATAAGCGTAGCGCTACAACTGCCCTCATCTCTTACTTCCAACGTGTACGTACCCCCCGATAAATTCTCAAAGAGCGGTGCTGCTTGGAAAGTACCTCCATCAAGCGAATATTCATAATTACCCGAGCCACCCGTTACATTATCTACCTGTATGCTTCCATCCATATCGCCAGCACAAGTAACAGGATGAACGGTAAAGTCAGTAATCGTAAGCGGCGTAACAGCATCAATGTCGAAATTGAAGGTGGCGGTACAACCGATGGCATCTTGAATAGTAAGCGTATAGCTACCATCTGCTAGGTCGGTAAAGCTAGCGTCAGTTTGGAAAGTACTCCCATCCAAGCTGTAGGTGTAATCGCTAGTTCCCCCTGCTACATTACTAACGTTGAGTTCCCCCAAATCGCCACAACTGGCAGGTTGCGTAATGTCTAAATCGGCCGTAATGGTAACACCAGCGCAAGGATCACAGAAAACTACCTCCACGTCTTGGCTTATTTGCTCTGTACAGCCATTTTCTTCATAAGTGTACGTAATCGTGTGCATCCCTAAACCTGCTGCACTAGGATCGAAGGTGGTACCCGTTACACCTGTACCCGTAAACGTTCCCCCCGAGGGAGTCGCAGCAAGCGCCACGCTGGTTTCATTGTCGCAGTAGGTGGTGGCTAAGCCATCAAAACTAAGCGTAGGGGTAGGAGTTACCTCAGTGGCCACATTTTCTATAATGGTACAGCCATTTTCTTCATAAGTATAGGTAATGGTATGCGTTCCCAGACCTGCTACTGTTGGGTCAAAGGTATTCCCTGAAACACCATAGCCAGAGAATGTACCCCCTGTAGGAGTAGCAGAGAGCGTTTGGTCGCCCGCCGAAATACAGTAAGGACTAACAGGCGCGGTGATGGTTACCACAGGGGTAGAGGTTACTTCGATGTCCACTTTTTCTATAATGGTACAGCCATTTTCTTCTTAAGTATAGGTAATGGTATGCGGCCCTACGCCTGCTGCGATGGGATCAAAGGTATTGCTTGAAATGCCATTGCCAGTAAAAATACCACCACTTGGGGTAGCAGAAAGCGTTTGAGTACCAGCATCCACACAAACAGGATTAAGCGGTACATTGAGCGTAACGGTGGGAACGTCTGTTACGGTTACCGTCTGACTAACACTTGAAGTACAGCCACCATCTACGTATTCATAGGTAATGGTATGTGTACCTACACCTGCGGCATTAGGATCAAAGGTATTCCCTGAAACACCTGGTCCTGAAAAAGTACCACCGCTTGGATCACCCGTAATAGTAACACTAGGCGCATTGACACAATAGTTTGCATCAAGGTTATGAATGGTAAGCGGCGTATTGCCTACGTTTACCTCAACACTTTCGGTTGTAGTAACGGTACAGCCATTTTCTGTGTAGGTATAGGTAATGGTGTGTGTGCCTACACCCGCCACCGCAGGATCAAAAGTATTGCCTGAGATACCCGGGCCTGAGAAGCTTCCGCCGGTTGGGTTCCCCATCAACGTGATAGCACCAGAACCTTCGCAATAAGGGCCCGCTAAGCCACTAAAGCTTACTGTAGGAAGAGCGGTTACCTCTACTGTCTGGTCTTCGGTAATGGTACAGCCATTTTCTGTGAAAGAATAAGTAATGGTGTGTGTGCCTATGCCTGCTACAGTAGGATCAAAGGTATTGCCTGAAACGCCATCGCCCGAAAAAGTCCCACCCGTTGGAGTAGCCGTGAGGGTAACAGTACCTGCATCTATACAATAAGCAGCCTCTAGGTTGGTAATGGCAAGCGTCGGAGCAGCGGTTACTTCAATATTTTGGGTCTCTGTGATCGTACAACCGCTAGCAACTACTGTGTAAGAGATAGTATAGTTACCCACACCTGCCACCGCAGGGTCGAAGGTATTGCCTGAGACACCGTCGCCTGCAAAAGTCCCACCACTCGGCGAAGCAGAGAGGGAAAGGGCAGGGGCGCTTTCACAATATTCTGTAGGAATAGGATCGAAGGTGACGGTGGGCGCTGCTCTGACCTCTACACTTTGCTGAATCACAGAGGTACAGTTGGCGTCATTGTAGGTATAGGTAATGATATGCGTACCAATACCTGCTGCATCAGGATCGAACGTGTTTCCTGAGACACCACTGCCTGAGAAAGTCCCGCCACTCGGTGAAGCGGTTAAAGTAAAGGCTGCAGTGCCTAAACAATATACGGCATCTAAGTTGGTAATGCTTACAGCAGCACCATTGCGTACCGCTACGGTTTCCGTAATGGTATAAGTACAGTTGAACTGTTCGTATTCGTAGGTAATGGTATGCGTCCCTACGCCTGCTGCGATAGGATCAAAGGTATTACCAGAGATACCTGGCCCCGAAAGTGTACCGCCTGTAGGGACCACTGTCACTGTGAAGGGAGAAGAACCTACGCAAATATCACTCAACAGACCACTGATAGAAAGTGTGGGATCAGCAAAAACTTCTATGGTACGGTCTTGCGTAACGGTGCAATTATTCTCTGTGTAGCTGTAAGTAAGGGTGTGGGTGCCTACGCCTGCTGCACTTGGGTTAAAACTACTGCCTGAAACCCCA